>LNAP01000210.1_pt2 | contig 138214 bp, 107 predicted proteins | sample 602601 | NCBI WGS metagenome assembly LNAP01 (sample SAMN02440304, study PRJNA202911) | soil metagenome | biome: Subtropical and temperate rainforests or woodlands; isolation source: soil samples (1 kg each in a 20% v/v slurry with milli Q water) were... ...
AGTCTGAGTTTGAAGACGCGACCTTGCTGCCTTTTGCGGATGATCCCGAAGCCATCAAGCACGTCGAGCAAGCTTCTAGGAGTAACAAAGAATGACTACGTTCTGGAGTCTGTACGTCACAGTCCTCAGTCTGGGTACGATCTTCGCCCTGACCTGGCTGCTGCTGTCGACCCGTAAGGGCCAGCGCGCCGAACAAACGGACGAGACTGTTGGTCACTCGTTCGATGGCATCGAAGAGTACGACAACCCACTGCCTAAATGGTGGTTCATGTTGTTCGTGGGCACCATTGTCTTCGCCTTGGGTTATCTGGTGCTCTACCCGGGCCTGGGCAACTGGAAAGGCCTGCTGCCAGGGTATAACTATCTGGACACCGAAAAGCAGACCCCTTTCGCCAATGGCCAGACCGGCTGGACCGGCGTTCACGAGTGGGAAAAGGAAATGGCGCGTTCGGACGCCAAGTTCGGCCCGATCTTCGCCAAGTTCGCCTCCATGCCGATTGAAGAAGTCGCCAAAGACCCGCAAGCCCTGAAGATGGGTGGCCGCCTGTTCGCCTCCAACTGCTCGGTCTGCCACGGTTCCGACGCCAAGGGTGCCTACGGCTTCCCGAACCTGACCGACGCCGACTGGCGCTGGGGTGGTGAGCCGGAAACCATCAAGACCACCATCATGGGCGGTCGTCATGCCGTGATGCCGGGCTGGGCTGCCGTGGTTGGCGAGCAAGGTGTTGCCGACGTCTCCGCCTACGTGGTGACCAGTCTGCACGGCCGTAAACTGCCGGAAGGCGCCAAGGCCGACCCGGCCAACGGCCAGAAGCTGTTCGCAGCCAACTGCGTGGCCTGCCACGGTCCAGCTGGCAAGGGCACGCCTGCCATGGGCGCACCTGACCTGACGCACCCGGCCGGTTTCATCTACGGTTCGAGCTTCGCTCAGCTGCAGCAGACCATCCGTTACGGTCGCCAGGGCCAGATGCCTGCCCAGGCCGATCTGCAGGGTAACGACAAGGTCCACCTGCTGGCTGCGTACGTCTACAGCCTGTCTCATGGGGAACCGGCGCCAGCCGCCGATGCCCAGTAAGGCACACGCCTGATGTACCAAAGGCCCCGTCAACCCATGTTGGCGGGGCCTTTTTATTGGTGGGTATCCAGGAGCGAAGCTGTTTCACTTGCTCGCCTCCCACGCCAGTAGTAACGTGCCTACATTGTAGTTTATGAGGGCACTGCCATGTCCATCACGACCATTTCCAGCCGCGAATTCAACCACGACACAAGTGGTGCCAAAAAAGCCGCCCGCCAGGGGCCAGTCATCATCACTGACCGTGGCAAGCCGGCCCACGTACTGCTAAGCATTGAGCAGTACCAGAAACTGACCGGCATTGGCACCAGCATTGTCGAGTTGCTGGTCATGCCTGACGCGCCGGATATCGATTTCGATACCGAACGTGCCGTCATCACTCCCCGGCCAGTGGACCTGTCCTGATGTTTCTACTCGACACCAATGTCATTTCGGAACTGCGCAAGCCGCATGCAGATAAAAACGTACAGGCCTGGGCACGGAGCGTGTCCGCCCCCAACCTGTACGTCTCGGCAATCACCGTATTGGAGCTGGAAACTGGTGTAATGCGCTTCGAACGCAAGGATCCGGTGCAAGGCAGCCGCCTGCGCGCGTGGCTGGATAACCACGTCCTGCCCGCATTTTCCGGCAGGATCCTGGCGGTCGACCGCACCGTCGCGCTGCGCTGCGCTCGCCTGCATGTACCGGATCGCAACAATGAATGCGATGCACTGATTGCCGCCACGGCGCTGGTCCATGGCCTGACCGTGGTCACCCGCAATGTGAGTGATTTTCAAAGCAGCGGCGTGGCCTTGCTCAATCCATGGTCAAGCTAATATAACGTCGCGACGGACCATCAATTACCGCCAAGGAGATAGGCGCAATGGGCATCGAAACACTTCAGCGCGCAACGATGAGCCCCCAGCATGTCTGACGCGCTCTGGGCCGCTCGCCTGGGCGATGCACTGAACCACACCTCCATGATGGCCGACATTCTCGGCGGCGTGCTGGAAGTGGCGGCCAACATCGCCATCACCGCCCTGGCGACGGCAGCGGTGGTGGCCGCCACCGGCATCACCGTCGCCACGGGTGGCTTGGGTTGTTTCCTGCTCGGTGCGGTGGTGGGGGCGGTCGTGGGCATTGCCATGAGCAAGACCGGGGCCGACGAAGGCCTGAGCAATATCTGCGAAGGCATCGGCAACGCGCTCTTCCCGCCCACGGTGCAGGCCAACATCCTCACCGGCTCCAAGGACACCTTTACCAACAACATCCCCTCGGCCCGCGCCGCCGGAGCGGTTGTTTCCCATGTCGCGCCGGCCGGCACCGAACTGGACATGCCCGAGCCGGAAGAAGAAGCCGAGCCCAGTTACCTGGACATGGCCGGCAACTTCTTCTCGCAGATGTGGCGCCCCACCGTCGCCTCGCCCGCCCCCGGCACAGAGACTCGGCCGGAAGACCTGGTGATCTGCACCAAGCACCCACCGATGCCGCCGCAGTTCATGGCTGAAGGCTCGGACAAAGTCACCATCAATGGCCAGCCCGCCGTGCGCAGCGGTGACCGCAGCACCTGCGATGCGACGGTGGTCTCGGCGGGGTTGATTTCCCCGGACGTGACCATCGGCGGCGGCTCAGTGGTGGTGCGTGAGATTCGCAGCGGCAAGACCCCGGGCGTGGGGCTGGCGGTCACCGCGTTGCTGATGCTCAAGGGGGGCAAGGGCAAGTTCTTCAGCAAACTGCCGTGCATGCTGGCCGGTGGCGCGGCGTCGATGGCGGTCAGCAGCGCCATGGGCGCCGCGGCCAACGCCACCATGGGCTCGTCGAACCCGGTGCATGCCGCCACCGGCGCCAAGGTGCTGGGCCGCGATGAAGAGCTGGACTTCGTTTTGCCCGGTGTTCTGCCAATCGACTGGCAACGCTTCTACAACAGCCGCGACGAGCGACGTGGCGGGATGTTCGGCGCCGGCTGGAGCGTGGCCTACGAGGTGCAGGTGGAGATCCTGGCCCATCCCGAGGGCGGCGAGACCCTGCTCTACACCGACGAACAGGCCCGGCCCATCGACATGGGTTCGATCCCGTTGGGCGGCGCGGTGTTCAGTGCTGGCGAAGGCCTGGCCGTGCGACGTCATCTCAACGGGCAGTTGCTGATCGAAAGCGACGACGGTGTGTATCGCCTGTTCGAACCCACGCCGGGCCACACATCCCTGCTGCGCCTGAGCCAACTCGGTGACCGCAACGACAATCGCATCTTCCTCGACTACGACGCCGCCGGACGGCTGATACGCCTGCGCGACACCTTCGATCTGGTGCAAGTCGAGCTGATCCGCGAGCGCGAACGCGTCACCCAGATAGAACGCCTCTACCCCGACCAACAGCGCGAAGTGCTGGTCAGCTACGCCTACGACACAGCGAACAACCTGAGCGAAGTACGCGACGCCACCGGCCAGGTGCAACGGCGTTTCAGCTACGACGCCGGCCAGCGAATGCTGGAACACCAACTGCCCACCGGGCTGCGTTGCTTCTACGAATGGGCCTTGGTCGAAGACCAGGAATGGCGCGTGGTCCGCCACTGGACCGACGAGGGCGACACCTACCAGTTCGACTATGACCTCAAGGCCGGTGTAACCCGCATTACCGACGGTTTGCAGCGCGTCAGCACGCGCCACTGGAACAGCCAACACCAGATCACCCGATACAGCGACAACCTCGGCCAGACCTGGCTGTTCGAGTGGAACGACGAACGCCAACTGCTCAGCGCCACCGACCCACAGGGCGGGCGCTATGAATACAGCTATGACGAGGCCGGTAACCTGATCGGCGAAACCGATCCGTTGGGCCGCAGTGATTCGACGTTATGGCTCGAGCACTGGGCGCTGCCGCTGGTGGACACCGACGCCGCCGGCCACAGCTGGAAATACCGCTACGATCAACGCGGCAACTGCACCGCCGAAACCGATCCCCTGGGCCACGTCACCCGCTACCGCTATGACGCCCACGGTCAGGTCATCGAAATCATCGACGCCACCGGCAAGCTTAAAAAGCTGCGCTGGAATCCGTTCGGGCAGTTGGTGGAGCACATCGATTGCTCGGGTTACCCGACACGGTTCAGCTACGACCAGCGCGGCTACCTGCAGACCATCACCGACGCCCTCGGCGAGCGCACCCAGTTCAGCTACGACGCCCAAGGCCGTTTGCTCAGCAGCCAATTGCCGGATGGCCGCACCGAACAGTACCAGCGCGACCTCGCCGGGCAGTTGACCGGCTACACCGACCCGGCCGGGCACACCACGCTCTACCAGCACAACCGTCGCGGTCAGGTCCGCCAACGCACCGACGCCCACGGCCGGCAGGTGCAATTCGCGTACGACAGCTACGGGCGGCTGCAGGCGCTGACCAATGAGAATGGCGAGAGCTACCGGTTTGCCTGGGATGCGGGGGATCGGTTGGCCGAACAGCGCAACCTTGATGGCAGCGCCAAAGGCTACACGTACGACGTCCTCAACAACGTAAAACGAGTCGAAACCATCGCAGCGCCGCGAGGTGATCATCAGCCCAGTGAAAGGACCATTGTTCATCATCTCGAACGTGATGCCATTGGCCGGCTGACCACCCGAATCACACCTGATGGACAGTCCCGGTACAGCTATAGCCCGTTGAATCAGTTAATCGAAGCCACCGTCATCGCTAACGACGGCAACGAACAACGACTGGGCTTTGCTTATGACGCGCTGGGTTATCTGATTGAGGAGCAGAGTTCAGCGGGCGTTCTGAAGCATCACTACGACGAACTCGGCAACCTGATCCAGACCCACCTACCCGACGGCCGTTGGGTCAGCCGCCTGTACTATGGCAGTGGTCATCTGCACCAAATCAACCTCGACGGCCACGTCATCAGCGACTTCGAACGCGACCGGCTGCATCGAGAGGTGCTGCGCACCCAAGGCCAAATCAGCACACGGAGTGAATATGACCGTAGCGGGCGCTTACGCAGCCGCCAACGCCGGCATACCAGCCAGCCGTCGTTGATGCCTGCCGCAGATCAAACCCATTTTGAGTTTGATCCTGGCGACCACCTGGTGGCGCGCCTTGAACGGCAGCCAAAAGGTCAACAACGCCAATTGCTGCACTACGATGTGACCGGCCGCATCCTGGCAAGCCAGGGCACTCGACAAGGCCAGAATGAAACATTTTCCTTCGATGCCGCCGCCAATCTCCTCGACAGTTCACTTGGTACAGGTGGGCGGGTTACGCACAACCAACTCAAGCGCTATCAGGATAAGCACTATCGCTACGATGATTTTGGCCGAATGATTGAAAAGCGCAGTGGGCGACATGGCCTGCAGCGCTTCAGTTACGACTCGGATCACCGGCTGGTTGAAGTTCGAACCCAGAAATCCGACGGTGAAAACGTCGTCAGGATGCGCTACGACCCGTTGGGCCGAAGGATTGAGAAAACCGAACATGACGACAACGGGCGTCTCATCGCCCGCACGCGTTTCGACTGGGATGGCCTGCAATTACTCAAGGAACATAAAAATAGCCTGACCAGCCTGTACCTCTATATTGGCGACAGTCACGAGCCCTTGGCCCGGGTCGACGGCATCGGTGAACATCAACGCATCCGCTATTACCACAACGACCCCAATGGTCAGCCACAGGCCTTGACGGAAAGTGACGGCTATCCGCTATGGCACGCTCACTACCAGGTATGGGGCAATACCACTGATGAAGTCCGTGAGCCGTACTACATCGAAGAACAGAACCTGCGTTTTCAGGGGCAATACCTGGACCGGGAAACAGGCCTGCACTACAACACCTTCCGCTTCTATGATCCCGACATAGGCCGCTTTACCACGCCCGACCCCTTGGGCCTGGCCGCAAGCCTGAATCTTTATCGCTACGCACCGAATCCATTTACCTGGATCGACCCGCTGGGGCTTAAAGAGAATGAGATTATCCGGTACATGGGCGAGAGCGAAACCGTCTCGTCCAAGGCCGCCAACGGAGGCAAAGGCGGCTTGGTTCCGAATATCCGAGGAGAGAAAGCGGTTTGGGTCAACCAGGACAGTAACCCTGGATTCAACCCAGGCAATGAGAAGTATCGGGTAGTGGCCACCGTCAATAACGAAGGGGTCAGCATGCTCAATAACCACAAGGACATCTCTACCGTTGACTATAAAGAGACGGGCCTGAAAGATGGCGTGCTGTCCAAGACGAATGAGCCCAAGGCCAGAGGCATCGGTTTCCGATTATTGGATAAATTCAATAAAACCATTACGTCATTTCGTGTCGAGAAGAAAGGCCCGAACGGAAAATGGAAGACCTGCGGATAAAGCCAGATGGACATATTCGATCTTCTCTCATACAAGCTTGAAAACTTCCTGAACGTCCGGCCGTATCCGAAGGCGTTGGGTGCTGTTTTTTACAAAGAAGACGAGCCTTCGCTACTGAACGTCGTCGCGAAAAAACACAATGGCGCTCCCTTCAGCGTTAGCCGCTGGCGGGACTTGTTTTCCACCAGCGCTTTCGAAAAAGCCATGCTGAAGAACGGCTTCACGGAACCCGACTGCTACGCCCTCCTCCTGGTCCTGTCGCGCTTTGGCTACCTGCTTGAAATCGACAACCGTCAACGAACCAACAAGGAATATTTTATTTTCTTCTACCTGATCCAACTGATCAGCTTGAAGAACAGCACCCTGGATGCGGATGCGCGCCTCAGGAACTACATGCTTAGGTTCCTCCTCTTCGAATTGAGCATCGATGACGAGGCGTATCGTCGGTTCAGCATCGAGGGCAATCAGTTGATGATGGCGACCGATGGGCTGGGGTCCGTGGCTTTTCTGGATGTGATTGATCTGGTTTACAAAGCGATCAAGGCCGACAGCAGGAAAGAGCATCAACTGCTGAGTACGTTGAAAACGTTTCAAACAAGCACAGTCAGATTACTCAGCGAGCCCGACGATACCCATTACCGCTGCGCGATCAATGATCGTCACAGCGAGCTTATGTACCCCGACGTTTTTTTGCCCACCTATGCTCAGGACAGGCAAAAAATATTTGATGCTTTGATCGACGCGGTCAATCCGCTTCAGTCAACGGCAAACCTGTTCGTCTCCAATATGGTTGTGATGAATTACGCCTTTCACGTCCTGAAAGACAAGCCTCACGAAATTCTAAAACTGAAAAAACACGTCCGTGATGAAGCGCTGTTCGGCCAATTGCTGGAGGTGATCATCATGCGTCGGATGGCAGTCAACAAAGCGCTGTTCGAAAAAATTCCCACGGGGCACGATCTGTCCTTGATCAAGGATGAGCAAACCGCGTTCTACAACATTTTGTACCGCCGGTAGAAACTTGATGCATTTGTGCGCCTGACGCCTCTCTTTGCAGCGCACAAAAATAATCAGAGCCGGGATTCGGCTGTGCTCAAGAAAACCCTGGCGGCTAGATCAAATTGGGAAACAAGCAGTTCGATCTGGCGCTTGCGAACAAATGACCAGGCGCAGGTTAAGCGCAAATCCCCGTGGCGAGGGAACTTACTCCCGCTGGGCGGCGGAGCCGCCAAAAATAGTGGCACAAAACAATCAGGAGGGGCTGTCGAACGAGTCGGCAGGCCCTTGGTTTTTTCGCCAACGCCATGGAATGTCTATAGTCAATTGATCTGGGTCATGACTTGTTACATCCGCTACACCATTCTATGCAGAGTCCCAACGCGACCAAAGGTCGCACCCTTGAGCTAGACCTACAGGCGTATCATTGCACCACTGCAATACCCTTTCTGACCGTGGTCGGCACGTACTGATCCCGGCACTTTTCCACTGCCGTGGGATGCATTTTGATGAGTAACCAGATTCCGGTACATGACGTCACCCCGCCTGCCAAGGACGCGAACCAAAGCGTCGACCTGTATGCCTCTCGGGAAAAAATCTACACCCGTGCCTTCACCGGCCTGTTCCGCAACCTGCGGATGGTCGGCGGTGGCGTGTTGTTCCTGCTGTATTTCGGTACGGTCTGGCTGAACTGGGGCGGGCATCAGGCCGTCTGGTGGAACCTGCCCGAACGCAAATTCTTCATTTTCGGTGCGACCTTCTGGCCCCAGGACTTCATCCTCCTGTCCGGACTGCTGATCATTGCCGCGTTCGGCCTGTTTTTCATTACGGTCTATGCCGGTCGGGTCTGGTGCGGCTACACCTGTCCGCAAAGCGTGTGGACCTGGATTTTCATGTGGTGCGAGAAGGTCACCGAAGGCGACCGCAACCAACGCATCAAGCTCGACAAGGCGCCCATGAGCGGGAACAAGTTCCTGCGCAAGTTGGCCAAGCACAGCCTGTGGCTGCTGATCGGTTTTGTGACCGGCATGACCTTCGTCGGTTATTTCACGCCGATTCGCGAACTGGTGTTCGAATTCTTTACCGGCCAGGCCGATGGCTGGTCGTATTTCTGGGTCGGCTTCTTCACCCTCGCCACCTACGGCAACGCCGGCTGGCTGCGCGAGCAGGTGTGCATCTACATGTGCCCTTACGCCCGTTTCCAGAGCGTGATGTTCGACAAGGACACCCTGATCGTTTCCTACGACCCGCGTCGGGGCGAAAGCCGTGGCCCGCGCAAGAAGGGCGTTGACTACAAGGCCCTGGGCCTGGGGGACTGCATCGACTGCACCATGTGCGTCCAGGTCTGCCCCACCGGTATCGACATTCGCGATGGCCTGCAGATTGAATGCATCGGCTGCGCGGCGTGCATCGACGCCTGCGACAACATCATGGACAAGATGGATTATCCGCGCGGGCTGATCAGTTACACCACCGAACATAACCTCTCGGGGCAGAAAACCCATAAACTGCGCCCACGCCTGATCGGTTATGCCCTGGTGCTGCTGGCAATGATCAGCCTGCTGGTGACCGCGTTCTTCATGCGTTCGCTGGTCGGTTTTGATGTCAGCAAGGACCGCGTGCTGTACCGCGAGAACGCCGAAGGCCGGATCGAGAACGTCTACAGCCTCAAGATCATGAACAAGGACCAGCACGACCATACGTACGTGCTGGAGGCCTCCGGCCTGCCGGATCTCAAGCTCCAGGGACGCCGGGAAATCAAGGTCGCGGCCGGTGAGATCTTCACCCAGCCGGTAGAACTGTCCAGTGCACCGGACCAACTGCCGTCGAGCACCAACGAGGTGACGTTCATCCTCAAGGATGCCGATGACGACAGCGTTCATGTTGAAGCCAAGAGCCGGTTCATCGGCCCACAAATTCGTTGAGAGAACTGAACATGCCTGCAGCAACCGCCACCAGCCCCTGGTACAAGCATCTCTGGCCGTGGATCATCATTGCGATCCTGGCCTGCTCGGTGACGCTGAGTCTGACCATGGTGACCATCGCCGTGAACAACCCGGACAACCTGGTCAACGACAACTACTACGAAGCCGGCAAGGGCATCAACCGCTCCCTGGAGCGCGAACTGCTGGGCCAGACCCTGCAACTGCATGCCAACGTGCAACTGGATGACGTCACCGGCGAAGTGAACCTGCGCCTGAGCGGCGACAGCCGGCCCCAGACCCTGGAACTGAGCCTGATCTCGCCCACCCAGCCGGAGAAGGATCGCAAGATCGTCCTGACGCGCAACGACAGCGAGCCGGGACGGTATGTCGGTCAGTTGACGGACAAGATCGAAGGCCGGCGTTTTGTCGAATTGCTGGGTGTGGAGAACGACAAGACCTGGCGCCTGTTCGAAGAAGAGCAGATCAACCATGACCAGGCCATCCTGCTCGGCGATGAACCGCTGCAAGGCGCTGAAGACCTGAAGAAATAAGCTGCTTTCCTGTGGCGAGGGAGCTTGCTCCCGCTGGGCTGCGAAGCGGCCCTGTCTTTTGGCCTGACGCTCCTTTCAGGCATATTGAGTTCCAGGATTACGACTGCTTCGCAGCCGAGCGGGAGCAAGCTCCCTCGCCACAAAGGCCTTCATAGCGACAACCATGACCACCCCACTGCCTTGCTACCACTGCGCCCTGCCCGTCCCCCCAGGCAGTCGCTTCACCGCCGTTGTCCTGGGTGAAACCCGTGAGCTGTGCTGCCCGGGCTGCCAGGCGGTGGCCGAGGCCATTGTCGCCGGTGGTTTGGAAAGTTATTACCAGCATCGCAGCGAAGCGTCGGCCAACCCCGAAACCCTGCCGGTCCAGTTGACCGATGAGCTGGCGCTGTACGACCGCCCGGACGTGCAGCAGTCGTTCGTGCGCCATGAAGGCGAGCTGGCCGAAACCACGCTGCTGATCGAGGGCATCAGTTGCGCCGCCTGCGGCTGGCTGATCGAAAAACAACTGCGCAGCCTGCCCGCCGTGGCCGAGGCGCGGCTGAACCTGTCCAATCACCGCCTGCACGTGAGCTGGGCCGACGCTCAATTACCGCTGAGCACCTTGCTGGCCGAACTGCGCCAGATCGGCTACGTCGCCCATCCCTACCAGGCTGACCAAGCCAGCGAACAACTGGCCGCGCAAAATCGCCTGGCCCTGCGCCAATTGGGCGTAGCCGGTTTGCTCTGGTTCCAGGCGATGATGGCGACCATGGCCACCTGGCCGGAATTCAACATCGACCTGAGCCCGGAGATGCACACCATCCTGCGCTGGGTCGCGCTGTTCCTCACCACACCTATCGTGTTTTATAGCTGCGCGCCGTTCTTCAAGGGCGCGATGCGCGACCTGCGCACCCGACACCTGACCATGGACGTTTCGGTGTCCCTGGCCATTGGCGGTGCCTACGTGGCCGGGATCTGGACGTCCGTCACCGGGGTGGGCGAGCTGTATTTCGATGCCGTGGGCATGTTCGCGTTGTTCCTTCTGGCCGGTCGCTACCTGGAACGCCGTGCCCGGGAGCGCACCGCTGCCGCCACCGCTCAGCTGGTCAATCTGCTGCCGGCCTCGTGCCTGCGCCTGGAGGATAACGGCCAGAGTGAACGCATCCTGCTCAGCGAATTGCGCACCGGTGACCGGGTCCTGGTGCATCCCGGAGCGGTTCTGCCGGCCGACGGCAGAATCCTCGACGGCCAGTCCAGTGTCGACGAATCGCTGCTGACCGGCGAATACCTGCCACAACCTCGCCAAGTGGGCGACACGGTGACGGCCGGCACCCTTAACGTAGAAGGCGCATTGACGGTCCAGGTGTTGGCACTGGGGCAAGACACCCGGCTGTCGGCCATCGTCCGGTTGCTGGAACGAGCCCAGGCCGAAAAGCCACGGCTGGCGGAAATCGCCGACCGCGCCGCGCAATGGTTCCTGCTGTTCTCCCTGGTCGCTGCGGCGGCCATCGGTGTGCTGTGGTGGCAACTGGATGCCTCTCGCGCCTTCTGGATTGTGCTGGCGATGCTGGTCGCCACCTGCCCTTGCGCACTGTCCCTGGCCACGCCAACCGCTCTTACCGCCGCCACCGGCACGCTGCACAAGCTTGGCCTGCTGCTGACTCGCGGCCATGTGCTGGAGGGCCTGAACCAGATCGACACGGTGATTTTCGACAAGACCGGCACCCTCACCGAAGGGCGTCTGGCGTTGCGCGCCATTCGAACGCTGACGGCCCTGGACAGTGATCAATGCCTGGGCCTGGCCGCGGCCCTGGAAAATCGCTCCGAACACCCCATCGCCCGTGCCTTTGGCCGCGCGCCACTGGCCGCCGAGCATGTGCAAAGCACCCCGGGGCTGGGCCTGGAAGGGCTGGTGGGTGACCAGCGCCTGCGCATCGGCCAACCCGGTTTTGTCTGCGAACTCAGTGGCGCGGCGGTGCCGGTGATGCCGGATGAGCCCGGACAATGGTTGCTGCTGGGTGATGACATCGGTCCGTTGGCCTGGTTCGTCCTCGACGACCGCTTGCGTACCGACGCCCCGGCATTGCTGGCCGCCTGCAAAGCGCGCGGCTGGCGCACACTGTTGCTGTCGGGCGACAGTTCGCCCATGGTTGCCAGTGTCGCCGCCGAACTGGGCATCGATGAGGCCCGCGGCGGTTTGCGCCCGGACGACAAACTGGCCGTGTTGCAACAGTTGCACCAGCAGGGCCGCAAGGTGCTGATGCTCGGCGACGGGGTGAACGACGTGCCGGTGCTGGCGGCGGCGGACATCAGTGTCGCCATGGGCTCGGCCACCGATCTTGCCAAGACCAGCGCCGATGCGGTGCTGCTGTCCAACCGTCTCGACGCCCTGATCCACGCCTTCAGCCTGGCCCGGCGCACACGGCGGGTGATCATCGAGAACCTGGTGTGGGCGGCACTGTACAATGGCCTCATGTTGCCGTTCGCCGCCCTCGGCTGGATTACGCCGGTGTGGGCCGCGATCGGCATGTCCATCAGTTCGCTGACCGTGGTGTTGAATGCGCTGAGGCTGACTCGCCAGCCCAAGATGCAGGTTTTCGATGCCTCGCCCGATACCCGCCCGCTGCCGGCCTGAGCCGCGCGGGCATGGAGTTCCGACATGCCAGCTCTTTACGTGATGATCCCGGCCGCACTGCTGATCGTGGCCATTGCCGTCTACATCTTCTTCTGGGCCGTGGACAGCGGGCAGTACGACGACCTCGACGGTCCGGCCCACAGCATTCTGTTCGACGATCAGGATCCGAACCACAAGGCAGCGGTGGACGAAGCCAGCGGCGAGCCCCGCAAACCGGACGACAAGGCCCCGCCCCATGCTTGATCTGGCGCCACTGTTGGTCTCGGCGCTCATCCTGGGTTTATTGGGCGGCGGCCATTGCCTGGGGATGTGCGGCGGCCTGATGGGCGCCCTGACCCTGGCAATCCCCAAGGAACAGCGCAGCCGGCGCTTTCGGTTGCTGCTGGCCTACAACCTGGGGCGGATTCTGAGCTACGCCAGCGCAGGGCTACTGATCGGCCTGGCTGGTTGGGCCGTGGCCAATAGTCCGGCGGCGATGGTCATGCGCGTGTTGGCCGGCCTGCTGTTGATCGCCATGGGCCTGTACCTGGCGGGCTGGTGGAGCGGCCTGACCCGCATCGAAGGCGTCGGTCGTGGCCTGTGGCGGCATATCCAGCCCGTCGCCAACCGCTTGCTGCCGGTGTCGAGCCTGCCCAGGGCCTTGCTGCTCGGCGCGCTCTGGGGCTGGCTGCCGTGCGGGTTGGTCTACAGCACCCTGCTCTGGTCGGCCAGCCAGGGCGATGCGCTGGACAGCGCGTTGCTGATGCTCGCCTTCGGTCTCGGCACCTGGCCGGTGTTGCTCGCCACGGGCATGGCCGCCGAACGCATCACCGCCCTGTTGCGCAAACGCAGCGTGCGCATGGCCGGCGGGCTGTTGGTGATTGTCTTTGGTATCTGGACCCTGCCAGGGCCGCATCAGCATTGGCTCATGGGGCATTGACCGAGTCGCCGCCATCGCGAGCAGGCTCGCTCCCACACTGGATCGCGGCTGACCCAAACCTCATGAACACCGCAAATCCCTGTGGGAGCGAGCTTGCTCGCGATTGGCCCTCGCCCAGACTCCACCCCCCGTTGACGCAAATCAAAACCGCCCCGCGCCCTCCCTCTTAAACTCTCGCCCATGCCAGCCTATCCGGGAAACGCCCGCATGCTCGACGCCATTCGTTGGGACTCAAACCTGATCCACCGTTACGACCTGGCGGGGCCCCGCTACACCTCGTATCCGACCGCGGCGCAATTTGGCAGCCAGGTGGGGACCTTCGACCTGCTCCACGCCCTGCGCGACAGCCGCAAAGCCTTGAGGCCACTGTCGTTGTATGTGCATGTGCCGTTCTGCGCGAACATTTGCTACTACTGCGCCTGCAACAAAGTCATCACCAAGGACCGCAGCCGCGCCCATGCCTATCTGCAACGCCTGGAACAGGAAATCCAGCTGATCGGCTGCCACCTCGACCCGGCCCAGCGCGTAGAACAGTTGCACCTGGGCGGCGGCACCCCGACGTTCCTCAACCATGACGAACTGCGCCAGTTGATGGCCAGGTTGCGCCAACACTTCAACCTGCTGGAGGACGATTCCGGCGACTACGGGATCGAAATCGATCCCCGGGAAGCCGACTGGTCCACCATGGGCCTGTTGCGGGAACTGGGTTTTAACCGCGTCAGCATCGGCCTGCAGGACCTTGACCCGGCCGTACAGCGCGCCGTCAACCGCCTGCAAAGCCTGGAAGAAACCCGCGCGGTGATCGAAGCCGCCCGGACCTTGCAGTTCCGTTCGATCAACATCGACCTGATCTACGGGCTGCCCAAACAGACCCCGGAGAATTTCGCCCGCACGGTCCAGGAAGTCATCCAGCTGCAGCCGGACCGGCTTTCGGTGTTCAACTACGCCCACTTGCCGGAACGCTTCATGCCCCAACGCCGCATCAACAGCCAGGACCTGCCCAACCCGGCGCAGAAACTAGCGATGCTGCAAGGCACCATCGAACAACTGACCGCGGCGGGTTATCGCTATATCGGCATGGACCACTTCGCCCTGCCCGACGACGAACTGGCGATTGCCCAGGAAGACGCCACCCTGCAACGCAACTTCCAGGGCTATACCACCCATGGTCACTGCGACCTGATCGGCCTTGGCGTGTCAGCCATCAGCCAGATCGGCGATTTGTACTGCCAGAACAGCAGTGACCTGAGCCATTACCAGAACACCCTGGCCGACGGTCAACTGGCGACCAGTCGCGGGCTGCTGTGCAATGCCGACGATCGGCTGCGGCGCGCGGTGATCCAGCAGTTGATCTGCCATTTCAATCTGCTATTCACCGACATCGAACAAACGTTCAACATCGATTTTCGCGGTTACTTCGCACCGTTGTGGCCACAACTGCAAGAGATGGCTGCGGACGGCCTGATCGAATTGGACAGCAGCCACATCAAGGTACTGCCCGCCGGGCGCCTGCTGGTGCGCTCGGTGTGCATGGTCTTTGATGCCTATCTGGAAGGACACAACCGACAGCGCTTCTCCCGAGTCATCTGAGCGCGACAATTTGACGATGAAAGCCCACTGGCCGGAGTACCTTAGCTGAGTTACCCTTACGGCTTATGTGTGTTTCCCACAAGGATTTAAGAAATGTCCGAGCCAGTCAAACTGCGCGCCCACAACCAGGCCCATTGCAAGGATTGCAGCCTGGCTCCGCTCTGCCTGCCACTTTCATTGAATCTGGAGGATATGGACGCGCTGGACGACATCGTTAAACGGGGCCGACCGTTGAAAAAAGGTGAATTCCTGTTTCGCCAGGGCGACACCTTCGATTCCGTCTATGCCGTGCGCTCGGGCGCCTTGAAAACCTTCAATCTGAGCGATGGCGGCGAAGAACAGCTCACCGGCTTCCACCTGCCCAGCGAGCTGGTGGGTCTGTCGGGCATGGACACCGAAACCCATCCGGTCTCGGCCCAGGCGCTGGAAACCACCTCTGTGTGCGAGATCCCCTTCGATCGCCTGGACGAACTGGCCTTGCAACTGCCGCAACTGCGTCGTCAGTTGATGCGGGTCATGAGCCGGGAGATCCGCGACGATCAGCAAATGATGCTGCTGCTCTCGAAGAAAACCGCCGACGAACGCATCGCCACGTTCCTGGTCAACCTCTCGGCACGTTTCCGCGCTCGCGGGTTTTCGGCCAACCAGTTCCGCTTGAGCATGTCGCGTAACGAAATCGGCAATTACCTGGGCCTGGCGGTGGAAACCGTATCCCGAGTATTCACCCGTTTCCAACAGAACGAGTTGATCGCCGCCGAAGGCAAGGAGATCCATATTCTCGACCCGATCCAGCTCTGCGCCCTGGCGGGTGGCTCGATCGACGGCTGATGAGCATGCGCGCGGCCCAGGTTCGCCTTGCCGCGCTATACTCCGGCGTTTGCAGCCTGCCAGGACACCTAGACGATGGTCTTCGACTCCTTCGATATCAAGTCCCTGATCCGCCCCGTAATCGATTTCCCCAAGCCGGGCGTGATCTTTCGCGACATTACCCCACTGTTCCAGTCCCCCACCGCGCTGCGGCTGGTGATGGACAGCTTCGCCCATCGTTATGTCGAGGCCGAGTTCACCCACATCGGGGCGATGGATGCGCGAGGCTTCCTGATCGGCTCAATCCTGGCTTATCAGTTGAACAAGCCCCTGGTGCTGTTCCGCAAGCAAGGCAAGCTGCCGGCGGATGTGCTGGCCGAGGGTTACCAGACCGAATACGGCGAAGCCTTCCTTGAAGTTCACGCCGACAGCCTGTGCGAGGGTGATTCGGTGGTGATGTTCGATGACCTGATCGCCACCGGCGGCACGCTGATCGCCGCCGCCAACCTGATCCGCCGCATGGGCGCCAAGGTCCACGAGGCCGCGGCGATCATCGACCTGCCGGAGTTGCTTGGCTCGCAGCGCCTGGAAGACATGGGGATACCGACGTTCTGCCTGACGCAGTTTTCGTTGAGCGAAAGGTAACGCCCGTCAATAGCACACACACTCCATGTGGGAGCGAGCCTACTCGCGATAGTGGTGTGTCAGCCGACATCAATGGTGGCTGATCTGCCGCTATCGCGAGCAGGCTCGCTCCCACAGGGTTATTCGTGGCAGTTATAAAGCGATCGGTTTGCGCCCGGCAAACGAATGCGCCAGCGTCCCGCCGTCCACCAGTTCCAGCTCGCCGCCCAGCGGCACGCCATGAGCGATGCGTGAGGCGATCAGGCCCTTGTTGTTGAGCAATTGCGCGATGTAGTGGGCGGTGGCTTCGCCTTCGACCGTCGGGTTGGTGGCGAGGATGACTTCGGTGAAAGTCCCGGCCTCTTCGATCCGCGCCATCAGTTGCGGAATGCCGATGGCTTCCGGCCCCAGGCCGTCGAGCGGAGACAAATGCCCCTTGAGCACGAAATAACGGCCGCGAAAACCGGTCTGCTCCACGGCGTACACATCCATGGGTCCTTCCACGACGCATAGCAGGCTGTCGTCCCGACGCGGGTCGGCGCATTGCGGGCAGAGGTCGTCTTCAGTGAGGGTGCGGCATAAGCGGCAATGCCCTACCCCTTCCATGGCCTGGCTCAGGGCCAGAGCCAGACGCGAACCGCCGCTGCGATCACGCTCAAGCAATTGCAACGCCATGCGCTGAGCAGTTTTCTGACCCACACCCGGCAAAGTTCGCAGGGCGTCGATCAGTTGGCGAATCAAAGGGCTGAAGCTCATGGAGGAAATGTCCGACATAACAACGAGACGCGGTTTATACCCGCGCCTCCGATTAGCGTCAAATACTCAATCCTGCGCCACCCGCACCACCAGCTTGCCGAAGTTGCGCCCTTCCAGCAGGCCGATAAAGGCCTGTGGGGCATTCTCAAGGCCATCGACCACGTCTTCGCGGAACTTGACCTTGCCGTCACGCACCCAAGGCGCCATGGCGCTGATGAACTCCGGCTGACGACCACTGAAATCGTCGAACACGATAAACCCCTGGATCCGCACGCGCTTGGTCAGCAAGGTGCGCTGCAATTGCGGCAAGCGATCCGGGCCAGTGGGAGCTTCATGCTCGTTGTAGGACGCGATCAGGCCACAGAGGGGAATCCGCGCCTTGGCGTTGAGCAGCGGCACCACGGCGTCGAACACCTTGCCACCGACGTTTTCGTAATAGATGTCGATGCCCTTGTCGCAAGCCCGGGCCAGTGCCTCGGCAAAGTCATCGCGCTTGTGATCGACACAGGCGTCGAACCCCAACTCGTCGACCACGTACTTGCATTTCTCGGGGCCGCCGGCCACACCGACCACCCGCAGGCCCTTGATCTTCGCCACCTGGCCGACCACCGAGCCGACTGCGCCCGAGGCTGCCGCGACCACCAGGGTTTCCCCGGCCTTGGGCTGACCGATCTCCATCAAGCCCATGTACGCGGTCATGCCCGGCATGCCCAGCACACCCAGCGCCATCGACGGGCTGGGCAGCCCGGACGGGATCGGAATGACATTGCGGCCATCGCTGACAGTGTGGCTCTGCCACCCCGTAGCGCCCACCACCAGATCCCCCTCCTGAAACTTCGGATGCATCGAACGCTCGACCCGGCTGACAGCACCACCGGTCATCACCTCATCGATTTCCACCGGCGCGGCGTAGGAAGGTGCGTCGCTCATCCGTCCGCGCATGTAAGGGTCCAATGAGAGAAACAGCGTCTTGAGCAGGATCTGCCCCTCCTGCAGCTCCGGCAACGTCACCTGCTCCAGACGGAAGTTGTCCGGGGTGGGAGCACCTGTGGGGCGGGAGGCGAGGACGATGCGCTGGTGGGTGGTCGATGCTTGTGACATGGAAGCGTCTCCTTGATCGTTGAGTGGCACTTACAGGAAGCAGACCATTGCCGGCTGGGCGGCGTTCGATGTTTGTTCAGTGGGTACTGGTGGGAGCAAGGCTTGCCCGCGATGCAGACGCTCCGGTTCGTCGCTGCGGCGCGTCATCGTTCATCGCGGGCAAGCCTTGCTCCCACAGGTAAAGTTTCTAGCGCACTCGCCTTGTGACACAAACAAAAATGCCAGGCGCGATGCCTGGCATTGTATGTAGCCCATCCCGATCGGGATGGCGAGTCAGAACGGCAGTTTCATGCCCGGCGGCAGTTGCATGCCAGCGGTCATGCCGGACATTTTGTCCTGGCTGTTGGCTTCGATCTTGCGCACTGCGTCATTGACGGCGGCGGCGAACAGGGCTTCGAGCATTTCCTTGTCGTCTTCGCTCAGGCCTTCGACCACGCTCGGGTCGATGCTGACACGCTTGATGTCGTGGCGACCGGTCATGACCACGGTCACCATGTCGCCGCCGGACTTGCCGGTGACTTCGGCGTTGGCCAGTTCTTCCTGCATCTTGGCCATTTTTTCCTGCATCTGCTGCGCCTGCTTCATCAGGCCGGCCATGCCACCTTTCATCGAAAGTACTTGGATAAACACCGCGCCCGGCCCGTTCGGCCTGACGCTTTCAGTTATGAGCCCTGGGTCACCGGGGCCTCGACAGGTTCGATAGTATCGTGACGGACCACGGCACCGAACTGTTGCATCATTTGCTGGATGAACGGATCACCGTGGATCGACTCCTCGGCTTCGCGCTGACGGTCGGCACGGCGGCGGGACGCAGCCTGGGCCGGCGTCTCCTGCTCAGGCTTGATCAGCTCGATGCTCAGCGTCAGCGTGCGCTGGTGATACTGGTTCAGTGCATCGTTGAGACGGCGCTGCTGCGTGGCGTTGAACAGCGCGCTGTGGGCCGGGTCCAGGTGCAGCAGCCAGTGGTCGCCCTCCACGGAGATCAGCGTGCAGTTGGCGGCAATGCTGCCGGTCATGCCGGTAATCGGCAGTTTCGGGAACAGCTCCAGCCATTGCAGGGCCAGCCCGGTAGCCGGCATCGCCGCCGGTTCAGGCTCGGGCTCCGGGGCCGGCTCGGCGGCGTGCTCGCTGGCCAGTTCATCCAGATAGCTGTAGGCCGAATCCATGTCCGGCTCGATGTAATCCTCGTCCAGTGGCGGCTCATCATCCAGGTCCATGCCTGGCGTGGCGACATCAACGTCCGCCACCGTGGGCTCAGGCACCGGTGCAGCCACCCACTCGGGCGCGTCGGGTACCACGCTATCGGGCGTAGGCATGGGCATCGGCGGCAGTTCGGGTTGCTCGGCGACGGTTTCCAGCACCGGTTCCACGGCAGGCTGCTGGACGACCTGAGCCTCGACCGGGTCGTTCCAGGGCAGGTCGACCACTTCTTCAGCGACCGGCTGCGGCAACGCCTCGACGACAGGCTCGGGCTCAGGCGCCGCGACGACAGGCACCGGGGCCGGTTGCTCAACCGCTGCCGGGGCAGAGGCCACTGGCGGCGCAACAACGGGCGCGGCAGCCACTGGCTTGGCGGAATCAGCTGTGGCCTGGCTGATCCCCACTGGCTTTAGCGGTTGCCTCGGGGCGTTGTCCGTGTCGGCCGGCCGGAACGCGAGCATTCGCAGCAGCACCATTTCGAAACCACCGCGCGGATCCGGCGCCAGGGGTAGGTCGCGCCGACCGATCAGCCCCATCTGGTAGTAGAACTGCACGTCTTCGGCCGGCAGCGCCTGAGCCAATGCCAGCACCCGATCGCGGTCGCCATGACCGTTGTCGACCCTCTCAGGCAAGGCCTGGGCGATGGCGACACGGTGCAACACGTTGAGAATCTCCGAAAGCACGCCATTCCAGTCCGGCCCCTGCTCGGCCAGGTGACGCACCGCTTCGAGCAACGCCTTGGCGTCACCGTCGATCAGCGCATGCAACACGTCGTAGACCTGGCCGTGGTCGAGGGTGCCAAGCATGGCCCGCACATCGGCAGCCATGACCTTGCCTTCACCAAAGGCAATGGCCTGGTCGGTCAGGCTCATGGCGTCACGCATCGAACCATCGGCAGCGCGGCCCAGCAGCCACAGCGCATCGTCTTCGAACGGTACGTTCTCGACACCCAACACGTGGGTCAGATGCTCGACCACCCGCTCCGGGGTCATGTTCTTGAGGGAGAACTGCAGGCAGCGGGACAAAATCGTTGCAGGAAGCTTCTGCGGGTCGGTGGTCGCCAGGATGAACTTGACGTAGGGCGGCGGCTCTTCGAGGGTCTTGAGCAGCGCATTGAAGGAATGGCTGGAAAGCATGTGCACTTCGTCGATCAGGTAGACCTTGAAGCGCCCACGGCTTGGCGCGTACTGCACGTTGTCGAGCAGTTCACGGGTGTCTTCGACCTTGGTGCGGCTGGCGGCGTCGATCTCGATCAGGTCGACGAAACGGCCTTCGTCGATTTCCCGGCATACCGAGCACTCGCCACACGGCGTCGAGGTAATACCGGTTTCACAGTTCAGGCACTTGGCGATGATCCGCGCGATGGTCGTCTTGCCGACGCCGCGCGTGCCGGTGAACAGGTAGGCGTGATGCAGCCGCTGGCTGTCCAAGGCATTGATCAGGGCCTTGAGCACATGGGTCTGGCCGACCATTTCGCGGAACGAGCGCGGACGCCATTTACGTGCAAGAACCTGATAACTCATCGAAAACCATCGCCACTGGAAAGCAGAAGCGGCTAATGCTAGCGGAGCAGGGGCGAAATTGCATCCGGTGTGCTCGTCTAATCTGTCTAAGCTTGGGTCAGGGGCCTGGTTGCCGACAGGATTTTGCACCATCAGGAGAGTTTATGCGTTCGGCCATGGGGGCTTTGCTGTTATTGGGTTCAGGGTGTTTTGCTGGCGAAATCCCGTTGCGTTTCGCCATTACCGACAGTTGGGCCATGCCCATGGTGCAGACTGAAGAAGGTCGCCCGATCCAGGGTATCATCCCCGACGTAATGACCCGCCTGGCGGCCCAGGTGGGGATGCCGGCGCAGTATCATGTGCTGGCCCGCGCCCGGCTGGACAATGCCATGAACCACGGCGAAGTCGACGTACGGTGTTATGTCACCCCCGAGTGGGTAAAGGATACGGGGGGCAATTACTTGTGGAGCGTCCCGCTGTTTTTCCAGCGCGACGTGCTGGTGGGCACGGCCAGCGCCCCCAAGGTGGTGACGCCCGCCACCCTGCCCCACCAGCCGGTCGGGACCGTCCTCAGCTATACCTACCCGACCTTGCAGCCGTTATTCGACGGCGGGCATCTGCGACGTGACGATGCACGCAGCCAGGAACAAGTCCTGGCCAAGCTTCTGGCCGGGCGCTATCGCTACGCGGTGAGCAATCAATGGGCGCTGGACTGGTTCAATCAACGACATCCCCCAGACCGGCAACTGCGTGCCGTGGCGGTTCTCCAGGAGCGCGTGCTGGGTTGTTATGTGCGCGATGATCAAAACATTCCGGCCCAACGCATTCTGCGCACCTTATTGAAGATGAAAACGTCGGGGGAAATCGACGCGATCATCCAGTCCTACACCGGACATAAAGAGTCGCCGCAAGCCGGATCCGATTCGCCCTGAACGTCCGACTGATGCTGCCATTGCGGCGGCGAAACAAATCCTTTCACCCAGCCAGGCACCTGGTCGGGTGGCATGGGTCGGGCGATGAAATAGCCTTGGGCCACTTCGCAGCCCAGGCGCAGCAGCAATTGACCATGCTCCAGGCTGTCCAGCCCCTCCGCCACCACCTGGCGCCCAAACGCCCTGGCCAAACCGATGACCGCTTCGGTCAGCGCCAGATCATCGCGGTCATTGAGTATGTCGCGGACAAAGGTCTTGTCGATCTTGATGGTCTGCGTGCGCAGGTGTTTGAGGTCATTGAGCGAACAGTATCCCGTGCCGAAACCGCCCAGGGAAAACCCCACGCCCAAGGCCTGGCACGCCTGGAGACAGGCGCTGACGTGGGCAAGGTTTTCCACCGCCAAGGATTCAACGATCTGCAGATCCAGCATGCGCGGCGACACCGCCGGGTGCCGTTGCAGCACCTGCCGCAACCGCTCGACGAAATCTGCCCGCTGGAAATGCCGCGCCGAGATATTGATGCTCACCGGCCAGACTTGCCCCGCGTGCTGCCATTGCTGCAACTGAATCAGCACCTGCTCCATGACCCACTCACCGATCTCGACGATCAGGTCGGTTTCCTCCACCAGCGGCAGGAACTCCCGGGGCGGCACCAGGCCCCGTTGGGGGTGTTTCCAGCGCAGCAGCGCTTCGAGCCCCGCCACCGTGCCATGGCGCATGTTGACCTTGGGCTGAAAATGCAGGCGCAATTCGTTGCCGGCCATGGCCTGCCGCACCCGCTCGACGGTCTGGTAAGTGGCCCGCACTTCCTGGTCCCGGGACACGTCGAACAAATGAAAGCGATTGCGGCCGCTCTGCTTGGCCACGTACATCGCCTGGTCGGCGTGGCGCAACAAGGTATCGGCGTCTTCGTTGTCACCGGGAAACAGGGTGACGCCAATGCTGGCGAAAACCTTGATGGCCTTGCCATCAATGGTATACGGCATGGAGACGGCAATCAGCACCCGGTTCAACGCGGCATGCAATTCCTCAAGCCCGCATACATGGCGCAGTACCAGCACAAACTCATCGCCGGCCAACCGCGCCACTACATCCTCCCCGCGCACGATGCTGCGCAGACGCCGGGCAACCTCCACCAGCAACTGGTCACCACTGGCATGGCCGTGACCGTCGTTCACAGCCTTGAAGCCATCCAAGTCAAGCATGCACACCGCCAGGGGCAAGCTCTGCGCCCTGGAAAATTCCAGGGCCTGATCCAGCAGGTCGGACAGGTAGGTGCGGTTGGGCAACCCGGTCAACACATCGTGACCGACCCGCCATTGCAGCGAATGCAACAACTGACGCTTCTCGCTGACATCAAAACGAATCGCCAGATAGCGCTCGATCTGACCGGTCGCATCGTCGATCACCGGCACCAGAGTGGTATCGACCCAATGCAGCGTACCGTCCTTGGCCCGGTTGCAGATCTCACCCTTCCAGACCTGCCCCAGGGCGATGGTGCGCCACATGGCGCTGAAGAACTCGTCCGGGTGCTGGCCGGAGTTGATCAGGCGATGGTTAGCCCCCAACAGCTCATCGCGCGGGTAGCCAAAAAGCTTACAGAACTGGTCGTTGACGTAGGTAATGCGCCCGCTCAGATCGGTTTCAGAAAAAATCGCGGCGGCGTCAACGGCTCTGCGGTACTTCTTATCCATCGAAGCAGTCATCCATGAGTCAGGCTCATTTGTCGCGCGCGGTTGCACCGCCCCAGGACAGGCGAAAAATCAACTAGGCTCAAACACCTTGAGATACGCTGGAGCGCGGGCCGTGGCGGTGCTCCCTGAAGGCGCCAAGCGTCGCCTTGTGTACAACAAGAAAACGCAAGGCTCGCCTTTTTCGCACATCCAGGCTTCTGAAGCAGGTCACCAAATGCCCGTGCCAAAGGCCGATTCTACGAAACACATCACATTTTGCAAAGCAAGGTGATGGATCATGCGGTTGCCTAATGCAAAAATCTATCGTTAAGTTCTTGATTCTAAATGGGAATTAAGCGATGCAAATTTCAAGTTTGGGTCCGGCCATCAGACGCTATCGCAAAGTAGCGGGGCTTACTCAGGCTGAACTTGGCGAAAAAACCGGTTTTGACCCCAAAACCATCAGCCGCTTCGAAACCGGCACCTACACCCCGAGCATGGAAGCCTTGGTCTTGCTTGCCGACAAACTGGATGTGCAGCTCAAAGCATTTTTTGCCGACATGGACGATGAGGACGAACAGCGAGCGTACCTGTTTGGTGTCATACACAGAGCCACCGCGAAGGATCTGGGGAAGCTGATTGCGGCGGTAGACCAGGCACTGTCGAAGCCTTGAAGCAGACATGAAAAAAGAGGAGTCCGGGCTGTCGGTGTGCGACGGATCGGGTTCCTCTTTGGCTTTTTTGCTTGTTCGCTGTCCGGCTCTATTGAAAGGCTACTGTCACAAATTCCGAAGTGTATCCATCCGATCATGCAAGACACGAATCACCGCAATCCCATAAGCCGTGATCCGAAAGTAAATCATGTGTCGTTCGACACTACGTCGGCGATAACCAGTTCGAACATGGTCACAGGCTGGAGCTATCTTAGGCTGCTGCGCCAGTTCAGAAAACGCCGCAATGATGGTATCAACGTATCGATTGGCCTGCGCCACGCCCCATCGTTGGGCGGTATAGGTCCAGACAATTTCAAGATCACGCTCGGCGGCAGGTGTAAGGCGGTATTCAGCCATGCGCTGTCAGCATTCTCTTCTTGAACGCATCGGGATCGAATGGTTGAGGTTTTCCACTGGATTCACCCTCTTTCAGGGCGGACCGGATAGCCTCAAGTTCAGCGCTACGCTCCTGCTCGCGCCGAATCAGATCGCGAATGTATTCGCTATCATTGGTGTAGTGACCCGCTTCGATCTGAGCCTTGATCCAGCCGTCTTGTTGGTCGGTGACGGTGATGGTTTTTCGAACGGTACCCATGATGAGCCTCCGGGAAAATGATCGACTCACGCAAAATTATCATACTATTGGTGCGATATCGAGAATGAGCACTGCAAAGGCCCGTACGCAAATCCTTTGCCCCCTCCAGTCAAAAAGCCCCACTGCGCAGCAACGCACTGGAGCTCTTTGCTTTCCATCAGGCAGCAGAAAATATCGACCGGTAATCGATCAACAAACAAAGTAGATAAGAAAATTCGACAAACCTTGCGAACGAAGGCCTGGGCGTTATGGAGGCAACCCCACCAGCCACACCCCGGCACACAATGTTCCCGCTGTGGCTGCTTCCTTCCGGATCTGACCAGGTTCACGGGTAATCGTTGGGGTCACCATAACGACGCCCGCCTGACGGCGAGCCGCGCCATTGTACCTATCTGACGAGAAGTTACAACCGTTCGCGCCGGATTAAAAAACTGAAGATGTTCAAGCACTTGCCTGTGAGAACAAAGCTTGCTCCCACAAGTCGGCGGTTACAGCAGCACCTCGTCAGCCCGGCCGCCCTCCTCCTGAATCACCAGATGGATGAAATGCAGCTTGGTGATCACCGCGGCGGGTACGACGAACGGGTAGAAATCCGGTTGGCCCATGCTGCGCGACAGTTCGTTGAGCATGCCGGCCAGTTCGATCCAGGCGTTGACGAACGAAAGGAAAGCCACGCCACCCTTGTGTTCAGGGTCGAACAAGGTCTCGGGCGGGAACGGCTGGTAGTCGAAATCCATTTCCCCAGCGCTCATGCCAAAACCCAGGGCCGTGTCCACCGCGTCCATCATATGCAGGTAATGCGCCCAGGTTTCCGCCCAGTCTTCCCAGGGATGCATGGTGGCGTAGGCGCTGACGTAGTGGGTTTGCCAGTCCAGCGGCGCGCCTTGCTGATAGTGACGCTCCAGGGCATCGCAATAGCTGGCCCGCTCGTCACCAAACTGCTCGCGAAATGCATCGAGCCAATGACTGTTGGCGATCAACCGGTCCCAGTAGTAGTGCCCCACCTCATGACGAAAGTGCCCGAGCAAAGTGCGATACGGCTCGCGCATCTGCTGACGCACATGCTCGCGGTGGGCATCGTCGGCCTCTTTGATGTCGAGCGTGACCAACCCGCTGGCGTGGCCGGTGGTCGGAGGCGTGCCGTCGAGGTCGACGCCGATGAAATCGAAGGCCAGCCCCTCACTTTCACTGACGGTTTTTGGGATGACAGGCAAACCAAGGGTAATCAGTTGTGCCACCAACCGCCGCTTGGCGGTTTCGACCTTGCACCAGCGTTCGGGGTTTTCCGGGATCGACAGGTCGGGAATGGTGCGGTTCAAGCTGCAGGCGATGCACAAGGTGTCGTGCCCATTGGCCGGCAGCAGCCAATTGCAGGCCGCCGGCGTGTCGAGGTTGGCGCAACGGCGGAACAGCCCGGCTTGTGGGTCGGCATCCAGGGTCCAGGTGCCAGGCTGCTCGCCGGGTTGCAGGGACGACAAGCGGCTTTGCTCGGGCTGATAGCCCAACACCGCCTGGCAGGCCAGGCACTGGCTGTTGCGAAAAAACAGCGACTGGCCGCAGCGACACGGCCAGATCTTGCTGTTACGCGAGCGATCGCCCGTAAAGGGCGCGGCGATGCGTGAACTCAGTTGCTCGAAGAAGCGGTACATGGTGATCTCCGGGGGCCTGCAAGACTAGATCCCCTCCTGTGCGTGATCGTTCCCAGGAGCGTGCGAATCATCCGAAGATTGTGAGCATTGTGTAGGACGCTGTCGGGCCGGGCTACCCCGCCTTGCGCCATTGCCTACAACTGCGCCAGAATCCGCCGGCTTGTGCGCCTATGGGTCGGGCCTTATCGTTTCCGGGTCGCTGACGAATCAGCGATCGGGTTTAGCGACCCGGATCATTCTAGGTGCATAAGCGGCCCATGCTTCGTTGCAGGTCTAACTGCAATGACGTTATGGCGGCTGTATGTGGGAGACCTTCGAGTCTGCCGGGTGCCTATGACCGGTTCGCTAACCTGCGTGCAGCCGCCACCATTTCTGTTTAGCGACAGGCCTTGGTGGCTCCATCCCATAGGAGCGTCACCATGTTCAAAGCAACCCCCAACCCACCGGACACCGATCCAACATCCCCGCACAAAACCGCCGCCGCTAAGAAACTCGACGAAGCCGCCGAGCGCGCCCTCGACTTCTACCTGAAGCCAAAACCGGAAACGCCGGAAGCCGATCCCGCACCCGCTCAGCTCTTCACCGTGATCAACGGCATCGACACCGAATGCCTGCTCGCCAACCTCAGTGAAACCCTGGCTTCAGCCGATGCCATGATCAGTGATCTGGCGTTCGAGCTGGAGGGTTCGCGGCGGCATGTTGCGCTGGGTATTCAGCAGTTGATCGAGCTGGGAGGGTTGCTGGCGAATCGGGCGCTGGATAACGTCGACCCGCGCTAGCCGACTCGCCACAATGGGTCCGAGTTTGCTGGCGACATGACTAAACCGTAATGCCGTGCTGACTCAAAAACGCCACAAACGCTTCTTCATCCAGCACCTTGAGCCCCAGCTCATTGGCCTTGGTCAGTTTCGACCCGGCCCCAGGCCCGGCGACGACGCAATGGGTTTTCGCCGACACGGAACCGGCCACCTTGGCCCCCAGGCTTTCCAGTTTGTCCTTGGCGACATCGCGGCTCATCAATTCCAGCGATCCGGTCAGCACCCAGGTGTGCCCGGCTTCGGGCAAACCTTCGACGACTTTTTTCTCGCTCTGCCAGTGCATGCCGAAGGCCTGTAGTTGCTTCTCGGCGGCTTCGGCCTGTTGGCGGTTGATGGCGATGGCGAAGAACTCGCGCACGGCGTTGGCCTGTTTTTCCGGCAGGGCCTGGCGCATGTCCAGCCAGTCGGCATTCATCACTGCTTCGAGCGAGCCGAACTTGTCCGCCAGTTTCTGTGCCCCGCCAGGCCCGACCGAAGGAATGTTCAGCTTGTCCAGGAAACCGCCCAGGGTGGTGCTGGCGGAGAACTCGGCGCCCAGTTCGCCCTGGTCCTGGATATCCAGGCCATGGCGCAGCAAGCCCTCGATCACCTGGCGGTTGTGCGAGTCTTCGAAGAAGCTGTGGATCTCGTGGGCCACTTCCAGGCCGACGTCCGGCAAGTACGTGAGCACTTGCGGCAAGGCCGCTTGCACACGCTCCAGTGAGCCGAGGGAGCGGGCCAGGACCTTGGCGGTTTCCTCGCCCACGTCCGGGATGCCGAGGGCGTAGATGAAGCGCGCCAGGCTCGGTTTCTTGCTGTCGACGATGGCCGCCAACAGGTTCTTGCTCGACAGTTCGGCGAAGCCTTCCAGGTCGACCACTTGCTCGAAGGTCAGGGCATACAGATCGGCAGGCGAGCCCACCAGCCCCTCGTCCACCAACTGTTCGACGCTCTTCTCGCCCAGGCCTTCGATGTCCATGGCCCGGCGCGACACGAAATGAATGATTGCCTGCTTGAGCTGCGCACCACAGGCCAGACGACCGACGCAGCGGTACACCGCGCCTTCGCTGATGGTTTCGCGGCCCTTGCTGCGCTTGACCAGCTGCGTACGCTCCACATGGGAACCACACACCGGGCACTGCTGCGGGACTTCAACGGGACGGGCGTTTTCCGGGCGGCGCTCGGTGACCACTTGCACCACTTGCGGGATCACGTCACCGGCGCGGCGGATAATCACCGTGTCGCCGATCATCAGGCCCAGGCGCGCCACTTCGTCCATGTTGTGCAGCGTGGCGTTGGCCACGGTCACACCGGCTACCTTGACCGGCTTGAGTCGCGCCACGGGTGTCACGGCGCCGGTGCGGCCGACCTGGAACTCGACGTCCAACAGCTCGGTGAGTTCTTCGCTGGCCGGGAATTTATGGGCGATGGCCCAGCGCGGTTCCCGGGCGCGGAAACCCAGTTCGCGCTGGGAGGCGATGCTGTTGACCTTGAACACCACGCCGTCGATTTCGTATGGCAGTGCGTTACGCCGCTCGCCGATGTCGCGGTAGTAATCCAGGCACTCGTCGATGCCGTGGGCCAGTTTCAGTTCGCGACTGATGGGCAAGCCCCAGGCCTTGAGCTGCTTGAGATTGCCGATGTGGGTGTCGGCAATGTCCGCCGTCACCTGGCCGATGCCGTAACAGCAGAATTCCAGCGGACGATTGGCGGTGATCTTCGAATCCAGCTGGCGCAGGCTGCCCGCGGCCGCGTTGCGCGGGTTGGCGAAGGTCTTGCCGCCCGCCTCCAGTTGCGTGGCGTTGAGACGCTCGAAGCCGGCCTTGGACATGTACACCTCGCCGCGCACTTCCAGCACCGGCGGCCAGCCACTGCCCTGCAACTTGAGGGGGATGTTGCGCACCGTGCGCACGTTAACGCTGATGTCTTCGCCGGTGGTGCCGTCGCCGCGCGTGGCGCCACGCACCAGCAGGCCGTCCTGGTACAGCAGGCTGACCGCCAGGCCGTCGAGCTTCGGCTCACAGCTGTACTCCACCGCAGCGCCACCGCCCAGCAAGTCGCCCATGGGCAGGTCGAGGCCTTCGGTCACCCGGCGGTCGAATTCGCGCATGGTGGTTTCGTCGAAGGCGTTACCCAGGCTGAGCATCGGGATTTCGTGGCGGACCTGGCTGAAGGCCGACAGTGCAACACTGCCGACACGCTGGGTCGGGGAGTCGCTGGTCACCAGCTCCGGATGCTGCTCTTCCAGGGCCTTGAGCTCATGGAACAGGCGGTCGTACTCGGCGTCCGGGATGCTCGGTTCGTCGAGGACGTGGTAGCGGTAGTTGTGCTGATCCAGCTCGGTACGCAGCTGTTGGATGCGGGTTTGGACGGCAGTCATGGATGTTCTCTCATAAAGCAAAAGAGCAGCCTAGGCTGCTCAATTTTCTCAAAACATGGGGGGTGCTTCGCACCCCAGCGGGAGCAAGCTCCCTCGCCACAGCAAGCTCCCTCGCCACAAAAGCTCTCCTGCCGCAAGAAGCTCTCTGGCCAGGGAGAGCCTGTGTCATCGTTCAGCGCTTCTGGGTCAGCGCCCGGCGTTCGAATTCGACGATGCGCTGGCGGTAGTGTTCGATGGTCTGGGCGGTCAGCACGCTGCGCTGGTCGTCCTTCAGCTCGCCGTTGAGTTCCTGGGACAGCTTGCGCGCCGCGGCCACCATCACGTCAAAAGCCTGCTTGGGATGACGCGGGCCGGGCAGGCCGAGGAAGAAACTCACTGCCGGGGTGCTGAAATGGTCGATGTCGTCCAGGTCAAACACGCCTGGCTTGACCGCGTTGGCCATGGAGAACAGCACCTCGCCGTTGCCGGCCATACTTTCATGGCGGTGGAAAATGTCCATCTCGCCAAAACGCAGGCCGCTCTCCAGGATGTTCTGCAACAGCGCCGGGCCCTTGAAGCCGGCCGGGTCGCGGCAGATCACGCTGATCACCAGCACTTCCTCGGCCTGGGCCTGGTCCTTGTCGCCGCGCACGGGTTTGTTCTCGTCCGGGAAGTCGTCGTCGCGGCTGCTGAAGCTCGGGCCGCCGTCCAGGTCAAGATTGAGGTTCAGGTCGCCCTGGGACGGTTCGCTGTTGCGCTTGCCGCGCTTGGAACCCGTTTCCCGTGGCTCGCGCACTGGCGCGCTCATCGACGGCAGGTCATGCTCATCCAGTTGCGGCTCCTTATGGGTATCCAGCACCCGGGGCGGGCCCAACAGCTCGGCATTGCCATCGTCATCCGGCAGGTTCGACAGGCTGCGGTCGAGACGAAACTTGAGTTTCCCCTTGCCGCCGCGCATGCGGCGCCAGCCGTCGAAAAGAATACCGGCAATGACAATAATGCCGATGACGATCAGCCACTCGCGCAGACCGATTTCCATGTAATCCCGTGCCTCTATAAAAATGCTGAAAAATAAGGGGCTTAGCTATGTGCAAACCGCTTTAAAACGTGGCGCCAACTCTATGTTCTGAATGGCGTTTTGCCCACGCATACGAAAAATTGACATTAAACTAGCACGACCAAAGATAACTTTACACCGTCTGTCGCATAGGCTTGCGCCATTCTGTGAATTGAACGACAAGCCCAAGCCTCAAAAAAATCCTACAGCATCCTAAATAGATGCCCTACAAGCAGTGTTTCACGCGTCCACCATCGCCATCGCCTCCTCCACATCCACCGCCACCAGACGCGAGCAACCCGGCTCATGCATGGTCACGCCCATCAACTGGTCGGCCATTTCCATGGCGATCTTGTTGTGGGTGATGTAGATGAACTGCACAGTCTCAGACATCTCTTTTACCAGCCGCGCATAACGCCCCACGTTGGCGTCGTCCAGCGGCGCGTCCACCTCATCGAGCATGCAGAACGGCGCCGGGTTCAATTTGAAAATGGCAAAAACCAGGGCCAATGCCGTCAGCGCTTTTTCACCCCCGGAGAGCAAATGGATGGTGCTGTTCTTCTTGCCCGGGGGACGCGCCATGATGGTCACCCCTGTATCGAGTAAATCTTCGCCCGTCAGTTCCAAGTAAGCGCTGCCGCCACCGAAAACTTTCGGGAAAAGTGCCTGCAAACCGCCGTTGATCTGATCAAAGGTATCCTTGAAGCGATTACGGGTTTCCTTGTCGATCTTGCGGATGACGTTTTCCAGGGTCTGCAACGCTTCCACCAGATCGTCGTTCTGGGCATCCAGATAGCGCTTGCGCTCGGACTGCTGCTGGTACTCGTCGATGGCCGCCAGGTTGATAGCGCCCAGACGCTGAATGCGCGCGGCGATGCGTTCCAGCTCTTCTTCGGCGTCTTTCTCGTTGGCCCCGGCCACCAACGTGGCGAGCACGCCGTCGAGGTCGTAGCCGTCTTCCAGCAATTGGTCCTGCAAGGCTTTGCGGCGCACCGTCAGGGCCTGCCATTCCATGCGTTGCTGTTCCATCTGGCTGCGGATCAGCTGGGATTGCTGTTCGGCCTGGCTACGACGCTTTTCGGCGTCGCGCAGTTCGCGGTCGGCATCTTCCAGGGCAATTTGCGCAGTCTTGAGTTCTTCATCAACGCTCATGCGCTTGTCGAGCAACTCTTCGAGTTTGAGGCGCAACTCTTCCAGCGGCGCTTCGCCCTCCTCCAGGTTCAGGCTCAATTGCTCGCGCTTTTCGGTCAGGCGTTCGGACTGCATTTCCAGCCGCTCCAATGCCTGGCGCGTGGAATCGTACTGGGCCTTGAGCGAGCCCAGGCGCACCGCCAACTGATGGGCGTGATCCTTATGCTGGCGGGCATCCTGGCGCACCCGGTCGAGGCGTTCGCGCAGACTGTCGCGCTGAGCCAGCAGCAACTCGCGCTGCTCGGTGTCCACGGCCATGGCATCGAGGGCTTCCTGCAGTTGCAGGCGCGCTTCACCGATCTGCTCATGCTCCAGCGCCCGCTGCTCGCCCAGCTCGGCGATTTCTTCCTCAAGGCGCGTGCGGCGCAAGGCCAGTTGTTCAACCTTGGCCTTGCCGGCGGACAACTGCGCTTTGAGTTCGCCTTGCTGGCGTGCTTCGTCCTGCAACAGCCGACGCAAGTGTTCGCGACCATTCTCCTGCTGGCGCTGTTGCGCCCGCAGATTCTGTAATTCGGTTTCCAGGGCTTCGACGCTCGCTTCGCGTTCTTCACGCTCAGCGCTCAGGCGCTGGATTTCCTGGCCCCGGGCGAGCATGCCGCTCTCGGCTTCGCTGGCCCGACGCACCCGCAGGAAATGCCGGCCGACCCAATAGCCGTCCCGGCTGATCAGGCTTTCCCCGGCCGCCAGTTGTCCGCGCAGGGCCAAGGCCTGTTCAAGGCTGTCCACCGGTTTCACCTGCCCCAACCAGGGAGACAGGTCGACCTGGGCCTCGACTTTATCCAGCAAGCTGCCCGGCATCCGCACACCATCGCCAGCCGGGCTGAGCAGGCGCAGATCGCCCTGGGTGAAGCCCGACAGATCCAAGCCTGCGAAGTCATCCACCAGCACCGCTTGCAGATCGGCGCCCAGCACGGTCTCCACCGCCAGCTCCCAGCCAGCATCGACCTTCAGGCCTTCGGCCAGTCGCGGACGCTCGGCCAAATGCTGGTCGCGCAGCCATTCGGCAGCGCCGGTGCCGGGGTCCAGCGCCGCTTGCTGCAAGGCCTCCAGCGAAGCCAGACGGCCATTGAGGCGCTGCAATTCGCCCTGGGCCTGCTGCTGATTCTGCAGAGCCAGTTGCAAGGCCTGGCGCAGTTGCTCGAGCCGTTCGACCTGGGCATCTTCGCTGGCTTGCAAGTCTTCAAGGGTGGCTTCGCTGGCAGCCAGTTGTTCGCTCAGATCGACAATCGCCGCGTCTTCAGGGTCCGCCGCGAGCAAGGCGCGCTCTTCGGCCAAACGGCGCTGACGCTCGGCCAGGCGTTCCATGCTGGCTTCCAGTTGCTGGATGCGCGACTGCTGGACTTCGGCCTGACGCCGCGGCTCGGCAGAGCTCAGGTTGAAACTGTCCCACTGCTCTTGCCAGCCATGCATGCTCAGCTCGGCTTCTTCCAGGGCGGCGGCAGCCTCTTCGGCGGCGGCGCTGGTGAGTTCCTGCTCGGGCGTGAGCCGGTCCAGTTCTTCGCCCAGGGTCAGCAGCAACGTGCGGTCGTGGCCCAGGTGGGATTCGGTTTCCAGGCGCGCGCGCTCGGCCTCTTTCAAATCATCCTGCAGCTGGCGCAGCCGTTGCTGACCGTGCTGGATGCTCTGCTCGACCCGGGCGATGTCGCCACCCACCGAATAGAAGCGCCCTTGCACCAGGTTGAAGCGTTCGGACAGGTCGTGGTGGCCGTCACGCAGGCGCTCAATGGCGGCGTCGGCATTGCGCTGCTCGGCCACCAGGGCTTCGAAGCTGACTTCCTGATTGCCAATGATCGCCTCGCGCTGGCCGACCTGCTCGTTCAGCGCCTGCCAGCGCAGGGCCGAAAGCTGGGCCTTGAGCTGACGTTCTTCGCCTTTGTATTCCTGATATTTCTTGGCGGCTTCGGCCTGGCGGTGCAAGCGCTCGAGCTGGCGTTCGAGTTCTTCGCGCAGGTCGGTCAGGCGGGCCAGGTTTTCGTGGGTGCGACGGATGCGGTTTTCGGTCTCGCGGCGCCGCTCCTTGTACTTGGAAATGCCGGCGGCTTCTTCGATGAAGTTGCGCAGGTCTTCGGGCTTGGCCTCGATCAGCTTGGAGATCATGCCCTGCTCGATGATCGAATAGCTGCGCGGGCCGAGGCCGGTGCCGAGGAAAATATCGGTGATATCGCGACGTCGGCACTTGGCGCCGTTGAGGAAATAACTGTTCTGGCTGTCGCGGGTCACTTTGCGGCGAATGGAGATTTCCGCGTAGGCCGCGTACTCGCCAATCAGGGTGCCGTCGGAATTGTCGAACACCAGCTCGATGCTCGCCTGGCTCACCGGTTTGCGACTGGTGGAGCCGTTGAAGATGACGTCGGTCATCGACTCGCCGCGCAGGTTCTTGGCCGAGCTCTCGCCCATCACCCAGCGTACGGCGTCGATGATGTTCGACTTGCCGCAACCGTTGGGCCCGACCACCGCCGCCATGTTACTGGGGAAGTTCACCGTGGTCGGGTCGACGAAGGATTTGAACCCCGCCAGTTTGATGCATTTGAGCCGCACGTTCAGGCCGCCGTCAGGGCAGAAACCACCAGATCGCAACTGCGCTGGGCATAAGCCGTCAGCACGATGCGGATCTGCGGCAAATCACGGGCCAGCACGGCGGTCAGCAAGCGCTGGAACAGGTCGAGGAATTCGCTCATCTCGGCCTTGCGCTGTTCCAGGGCCAGGAAGTAGGCGCGGCTCATGGCCGGTTGCAGGTTCTCGACGGTTTCCTGCAAGTACGGGTTGTTGGCAAAGGGATACGCGGCGCGCATCACGCTGAAACTTTCATCGACGAAGGTGCGGATGTCCTGGCGCGCGAAGGCGTCCTGAAGACGCTGCTGGATCTCGATGAACGGCGCCATGTCGGCCTGTTCCTGCCAGCCATGAGCCACGGCATTGCCCAGCAGGATGTACAGCTCGCTCATCAGCGCACAGAGGCTGCGCACCTTGTGTTCGCTCAATTCGGTGACGTGTGCACCACGGCGCGGCAGGATCGCGATCAGATGCCGGCGCTCCAGTATCAGCAAAGCCTCACGGACCGAACCGCGACTCACGTTGAGCGCCAGCGTGACCTTCTGCTCCTGGATGCGCTCGCCCGGCTTCATTTCACCACGAATGATGCGCTCGGCCAGGTGATGGGCGATTTGCTCGGCGAGGCTGTCCGGGGCCTTGAACGTCATGGTTGTCCTTCAAACTCTTCGATTTGCACAAGCGGCGCAGTGTAGCGCACTCAATACGTCATGGCGCAGGGCCTGCAGCGGGTTTTTGGCACGATCCAAGCAAAAAAGTTTGAGCCCTCATCCTGAAACAGAATCTGTGGAAGAACCTGTGGGAGCCGAGCTTGCTCGCGATAGCGGTCTGTCAGCATGCATCCATACTGAATGTACCGCCGTCATCGCGAGCAAGCTCGGCTCCCACAGGGTTCTACAGTGTCTATAGACCGTTGTTCATCGACCAAACGGATTTTCTTGACCTTTAAGTCAGAAAATCGTTGACCGCAAAGTCAGACCTGCTAAATTCAGCCCAAGTCGATACAACAATAATGAGTCTGCGAGGCCTTCCGTGATCCAGTTTTTACTCAACCAGGAACTCCGTAGCGAGCACGCCCTGGACCCGAACCTGACCGTGCTCAAACACCTCGGCAAATCCGGCACCAAAGAAGGCTGCGCCAGCGGCGACTGTGGTGCGTGCACCGTGGTGGTGGGCGAGTTGCAGACCGACGAGGACGGCCGTGAACGCATTCGTTATCGCAGCCTCAATTCGTGCCTGACCTTCGTCTCGTCCCTGCACGGCAAGCAGTTGATCAGCGTCGAAGACCTCAAGCACCAGGGCCAGTTGCACAGCGTCCAACAGGCGATGGTCGATTGCCACGGTTCGCAATGCGGCTTCTGCACACCGGGCTTCGTGATGTCCCTGTTCGCCCTGCAAAAGAACAGCAAACAGCCCGACGCTCATAAGGCCCACGAAGCCTTGGCCGGCAATCTGTGCCGCTGCACCGGCTACCGGCCGATTCTGGCGGCCGCCGAACAGGTCTGCTGCGCCAGGCAAGCGGACCAGTTCGACGCCCGCGAAGCCGAGACCATCGCTCGCCTCAAGGCCATCGCACCGACTGACACGGGTGAGCTCAACAGCGGCGACAAACGCTGCCTGGTGCCGTTGACCGTGGCCGACCTCGCCGACCTTTACGACGCTTATCCCCAGGCGCGCCTGCTGGCCGGCGGCACGGACCTAGCCCTGGAAGTCACCCAGTTCCATCGCACCCTGCCGGTGATGATCTACGTGGGCAACGTCGCTGAGCTCAAGCGTATCGAGCGTTTCGCCGATCGCCTGGAGATCGGCGCCGCCACCGCACTCTCCGACTGCTACGAAGCCTTGCAGGCTGAATACCCGGACTTCGGCGAACTGCTGCAGCGCTTCGCTTCGTTGCAGATCCGCAACCAGGGCACCTTGGGCGGCAACATCGGCAACGCCTCGCCGATTGGCGACTCGCCGCCCTTGCTGATCGCCCTCGGCGCGCAGATCGTCTTGTGCAAGGGCCAGACCCGTCGCACCCTGGCGCTGGAAGACTATTTCATCGATTACCGGGTGACCGCCCGCCAGGAAAGCGAATTCATCGAGAAGATCATCGTGCCCCGGGCCAGCGCCGAGCAGGCGTTCCGCGCCTATAAGGTCTCCAAGCGCCTGGACGATGACATTTCCGCCGTATGCGCGGCGTTCAACCTGCGTATCGAGCATGGCGTGGTCCAGGACGCCCGGGTGGCCTTCGGTGGCATGGCCGCGACGCCCAAGCGCGCCAAGCATTGTGAAGCCGCGTTGATCGGTGCCGCGTGGAACGACAGCACCGTCGAACGTGCCTGCGCCGCACTGGCCGAGGACTTCACACCGCTGTCGGACTTCCGCGCCAGCAAGGAATACCGCCTGCTCAGCGCCCGCAACCTGCTGCGCAAATACTTCATCGAACTGCAAACGCCGCACATCGAGACTCGGGTGACCGCTTATGTCTAACCATCACGCCGTAGAGAAGACTCAAGCCGAGCTGGCCGAACTGTTCGCCCGCGACCTGACCACTGGCGTGGGCCGCAGCGTCAAGCATGACAGCGCCGCCAAGCATGTGTCCGGCGAAGCCCAGTACATCGATGATCGCCTGGAATTTCCGAACCAGTTGCACGTCTATGCCCGGCTGTCGGACCGCGCCCACGCCCGGATCATCCGTATCGATACCGCGCCCTGCTACGCCTTCGAAGGCGTGCGCATCGCCATCACCCATGCAGACGTGCCGGGTCTCAAGGACATCGGCCCGCTGCTGCCCGGTGACCCGCTATTGGCCATCGATGACGTGCAGTTCGTCGGCCAACCGGTGCTGGCGGTTGCCGCCAGGGACCTGGAAACCGCGCGCAAGGCAGCGATGGCGGCCATCATCGAATACGAAGATCTGGAACCGGTGCTGGACGTGGTCGAGGCCCTGCGCAAGCGGCATTTCGTGCTGGATAGCCACACCCACCAGCGCGGAGATTCGGCGGCGGCACTGGCCAGCGCCGAGCACCGTATCCAGGGCTCGCTGCACATTGGCGGCCAGGAACACTTTTACCTGGAAACCCAGATTTCCTCGGTGATGCCCACCGAAGACGGCGGCATGATCGTCTACTGCTCCACACAGAACCCCACCGAAGTGCAGAAACTGGTGGCCGAAGTGCTGGACGTTTCGATGAACAAAGTCGTGGTGGACATGCGCCGCATGGGCGGTGGCTTTGGTGGCAAGGAAACCCAGGCCGCCAGCCCGGCGTGCCTGTGCGCGGTCATCGCCCACCTCACCGGCCAACCAACCAAGATGCGCCTGCCCCGGGTCGAAGACATGCTGATGACCGGCAAGCGCCACCCTTTCTACATCGAATACGACGTCGGCTTCGACAGCACCGGGCGCCTGCACGGTATTGCCCTGGAGCTGGCCGGCAACTGCGGTTGCTCGCCAGACCTGTCGGCCTCGATTGTCGACCGGGCGATGTTCCATGCCGACAACGCCTACTACCTGGGCGATGCAACCATCAACGGCCATCGTTGCAAGACCAATACCGCGTCGAACACCGCTTACCGTGGCTTCGGCGGGCCGCAAGGCATGGTCGCCATCGAAGAGGTGATGGACGCCATCGCCCGGCATCTGGGGCTGGATCCGCTGGCGGTGCGCAAGGCCAACTACTACGGCAAGACCGAGCGTAACGTCACCCACTACTACCAGACCGTCGAGCACAACATGCTCGAGGAGATGACCGCCGAACTCGAGCAAAGCAGCCAGTATGCCGAGCGCCGCGAAGCGATCCGCCGCTACAACGCCAATAGCCCGATCCTGAAAAAAGGCCTGGCGCTGACCCCGGTGAAATTTGGTATTTCCTTCACCGCCAGCTTCCTCAACCAGGCCGGGGCGCTGATTCATGTCTATACCGACGGCAGCATCCACCTGAACCATGGCGGCACGGAAATGGGCCAGGGCTTGAACACCAAAGTCGCGCAAGTGGTGGCCGAAGTGTTCCAGGTGGAAATGGACCGGGTGCAGATCACCGCGACCAACACCGACAAGGTGCCGAACACCTCGCCCACCGCTGCCTCCAGCGGTGCCGACCTCAATGGCAAGGCTGCGCAGAATGCCGCCGAAACCATCAAGCAGCGCCTGGTGGAGTTCGCCGCGCGGCAGTACAAGGTCAGCGAAGAAGACGTGGCGTTCCACAACGGCCATGTGCGGGTGCGCGATCACATCCTGACGTTCGAGGCGCTGGTGCAGCAGGCGTATTTAGCCCAGGTCTCGCTGTCGAGCACCGGTTTCTACAAGACCCCGAAAATCTATTACGACCGCAGCCAGGCCCGGGGCCGGCCGTTCTACTACTACGCCTATGGCGCGGCGTGCGCCGAGGTAATCGTCGACACCCTGACCGGCGAATACAAGATGCTGCGCACCGACATCCTCCACGACGTCGGCGCCTCGCTGAACCCGGCCATCGACATCGGCCAGGTCGAGGGCGGTTTCATCCAGGGCATGGGCTGGCTGACCATGGAAGAGCTGGTATGGAACGACAAAGGCAAGCTACAGACCTGCGGCCCGGCCAGCTACAAGATTCCGGCGGTGGCCGACATGCCGCTGGATCTGCGGGTCAAGCTGGTGGAAAACCGCAAGAACCCGGAAGACACGGTGTTCCATTCCAAAGCCGTGGGCGAACCGCCGTTCATGCTCGGCATCGCCGCGTGGTGCGCCATCAAGGATGCCGTGGCGAGCCTGGGGAATTACCAGCACCAGCCGAAAATCGATGCACCGGCGACCCCGGAGCGGGTGTTGTGGGGGTGTGAGCAGATGCGTGGGTTGCGGGTGGCGAAGGTTGGGGAAGCTGAAACCGAGTTGGCTTCGCTCTAAGACCGCGGCGCGGCCAATCGCGAGCAAGCTCGCTCCCACAGGGGATTTGTGAACACCGACCCAATGTGGGAGCGAGCTTGCTCGCGATGAGGCCGGAACAGACAACAGAGATGTCGAGGTGAATATGTACAACTGGATCAGCGCCCTCGCCGACCTGCAAGATCGCGGTGAACCCTGCGTGCTGGTGACGATCATCGAAGAACTCGGCTCGACCCCGCGCAATGCCGGTTCGAAAATGGTGATCAGCGCCAGCCAGACGTTCGACACCATCGGTGGCGGCCACCTGGAATACAAGGCTATGGAGATCGCCCGGCAGATGCTCGCCAGCGGCCAGCAAAGCACCCATCTGGAGCGCTTCAGCCTCGGTGCCAGCCTGGGCCAGTGCTGCGGCGGCGTGACCGTGTTGCTGTTCGAACCCATGGGCCAGGTCCAGGCGCAGATCGCCGTATTCGGCGCCGGCCACGTCGGCCGCGCCCTGGTGCCGCTGCTGGCGAGCCTGCCCTGCAAGGTGCGCTGGATCGACTCCCGGGAAGCGGAGTTTCCTGAACACCTGCCCCACGGCGTGCGCAAGATCGTCAGCGAGGAGCCGCTGGATGAAATCGACGAGCTGCCCGCCGGCAGCTACTGCATCGTCATGACCCACAACCATCAGCTCGACCTGGAACTGAGCGCCGCGATCCTCAAGCGCAACGACTTCGCTTACTTCGGCCTGATCGGTTCGAAAACCAAACGGGTCAAGTTCGAACATCGCCTGCGCGATCGCGGCTTCGACAGCAGCACCTTGCAGCGCATGCGCTGCCCGATGGGCATTGGCGACGTCAAAGGCAAGTTGCCTGTGGAAATCGCCATCTCCATCGCCGGTGAAATCATCGCCACCTATAACGCGGATTTCGGCCAGCACACCACGCGCGCCGAACCGATTGCCAAGCTGCTGCCGGCCTCGCGCCGCAGCCAGGCGAACCGTTGAACAATCGTTGAGAATTCCCATGCCCCTGACACGTAAAGCCTACCGCGCCGCCCTGCTCCACAGCCTTGCCGACCCCGCCGAAGTCGGCATTGAAGCGTCCTATGAATATTTTGAAGACGGCCTGCTGGTGGTGGAAAACGGCCAGATCAGCGCCATCGGCCACGCCAGCGAGTTGCTGCCGACCCTGGCGGCCGACATTGAGATCACTCATTACCAAGACGCGCTGATCACGCCCGGCTTCATCGACACCCACATCCACCTGCCGCAGACCGACATGGTCGGGGCTTACGGCGAGCAATTGCTGGACTGGCTCAACACCTATACCTTCCCTTGCGAAAGTCAGTTCGCCGACAAGGCCCATGCCGACGCCGTCGCCGATATTTTCGTCAAGGAACTGCTGCGCAACGGCACCACCACCGCGCTGGTGTTCGGCAGTGTGCACCCGCAATCGGTGAACGCGTTTTTCGAGGTGGCCGAGAAACTCGACCTGCGGATGATCGCCGGCAAAGTGATGATGGATCGCAACGCCCCGGACTACCTGACCGACACCGCCGAATCCAGCTACACCCAAAGCAAAGCGCTGATCGAGCGCTGGCATGGCAAGGGCCGCCTGCATTACGCCGTGACCCCGCGTTTTGCGCCGACCAGCACGCCGGAGCAACTGGCCCTGGCGGGTCAGTTGCTGGGGGAATATCCCGACCTGTACATGCAGACTCACATCAGTGAGAACCTGCAGGAAGTGCAATGGGTCAAGGAGCTGTTTCCAGAGCGCAAAGGTTATCTGGACGTCTACGACCACTACCAACTGCTCGGCGAACGCTCGGTGTTCGCCCACGGCGTGCACCTGTGTGACGACGAATGCGCGCGCCTGGCCGAGACCGGTTCGGCCATCGCGTTCTGCCCGACCTCGAACTTTTTCCTCGGCAGCGGCCTGTTCAACCTGCCAATGGCCGAGAAGCACAAAGTGAACGTGGGGTTGGGTACGGATGTGGGGGGCGGCACCAGTTTTTCGCTGCTGCAAACCCTGAACGAAGCCTACAAGGTGATGCAGTTGCAGGGCGCCCGCCTGAGCCCGTTCAAGTCGCTGTACCTGGCCACTCTTGGCGGCGCCCGGGCCTTGCGCCTGGAAGACCGGATCGGGACTTTACAGCCGGGCAGCGATGCGGACTTTCTGGTGTTGGACTACAACGCCACGCCGCTGTTGAGCTATCGCCTCAAGCAGGCCCGGGACATTGCCGAGAAGTTGTTTGTGTTGATGACGCTGGGGGATGACCGGACGGTGGCGCAGACCTTTGCGGCGGGCCGGTTGGTGCATCAGCGCTAGATTTCTAGCGCCTGTCAGACCGCCAATCGCGAGCAGGCTCGCTCCCACAGTGGATTTGTCTCAGTCACATAACCCTTGTGGGAGCGAGCCTGCTCGCGATGAAGGCAACTCGGTACGTCTGATTCAACCCATCAAAGCTTGGCTGTCGACCGCCCTGGCTTCTTGCTCTGCAACAAATGCGAAAACACCGCATGCAAATCATCCGACGCGCTTTCTTCGTCGAGGTTGAGCTTGCTGTCGATGTGGTCCATGTGGTGCATCATCAGGTCCACCGCCAGGGTGGCATCGCGGGCCTCGATGGCGTCGATCAATTGGGTGTGTTCGTCGTAGGAACAGTGGGAGCGGTTGCCGCTTTCATACTGGGCGATGATCAGCGAGGTCTGCGACACCAGGCTGCGCTGGAAGCTGATCAGCGGGGCGTTCTTCGCCGCCTCGGCCAGCTTGAGGTGGAACTCGCCTGACAGGCGGATGCCGGCGCCACGGTCACCACGGGAAAAACTGTCGCGCTCGTCGCTGACCATCTGCCGCAGCTCGGCAAGCTGCTCGGCGGTGGCGTGCTGCACGGCCAGTTCGGTGATGGCCCGCTCCACCAGACGCCGGGCCATGAATACCTGGCGGGCCTCTTCAACACTCGGGCTGGCCACCACGGCGCCGCGATTGGGCCGCAACAGCACCACACCTTCATGGGCCAAGCGCGACAACGCGCGGCGAATGATGGTGCGACTGACCCCGAAAATCTCCCCCAACGCCTCTTCGCTCAACTTTGTACCGGGCGCCAGACGCTGTTCGAGGATGGCCTCGAAAATATGCGCATAGACAATATCGTCCTGGGTTCCGCTGCGGCCGGCTTTGCCTGCTCGCGGTTGTTTCTTGAGGGGCTGCAACTGTTCGTTCATGGGCACTCGAGTCGGAGAACTGCGGCGAATTGACCGTGACTGTAATACGCCTCAGCGGGTCGCTGACAAGTATCACGTAAATAATACGTCGATTGTACACAACCTCTGATGGCAACACGACTGTACGGCTGTTTACGGACGTGGCTGTATTGCAATCGGCAACGGGGTTGAGTTTAGGCTTAAACCCGAACCTGTGGCCCCCGCCCTCCTGCAATTTATAACAAGGACCACCGCCCACCATGACCGAAGTCACGACCACGCCACTTCGTCCGTTGGCCGATACATCGCCATCGGCGATCGTCGCCGGTTTCATCGCCATGATGACCGGCTACACCAGCTCGCTGGTGTTGATGTTCCAGGCCGGACAGGCGGCAGGGCTGACCAGCGGGCAGATTTCTTCGTGGATCTGGGCGATTTCCATCGGCATGGCCGTGTGCTCCATTGGCCTGTCATTGCGGTATCGCACACCGATCACCATCGCCTGGTCGACACCCGGCGCGGCGCTGCTGATCACTAGCCTGGGCGGGGTCAGTTATGGCGAGGCCATCGGCGCCTACATCACCTGCGCGGTGCTGGTGACGATCTGTGGCCTGACCGGCAGCTTCGAGCGCCTGGTCAAGCGCATTCCGGCCTCGCTGGCGGCGGCGTTGCTGGCGGGGATCCTGTTCAAGATCGGCAGCGAGATTTTCGTCGCCGCCCAGCATCGAACCGGTCTGGTGCTGGGGATGTTTTTCACCTACCTGATCGTCAAGCGCCTGTCGCCGCGCTACGCAGTGCTGGCTGCGCTGCTGATCGGTACAGCTCTGTCAGGCTTGATGGGGCTGCTGGACTTCAGCGGCTTTGCCCTGGAAGTCGCCACACCGGTATGGACCACGCCGCATTTCTCCCTGGCGGCCACCATCAGCATCGGCATTCCATTGTTCGTGGTGGCGATGACTTCGCAAAACATGCCTGGCATCGCGGTGCTGCGGGCCGACGGTTACAACGTACCGGCCTCGCCGCTGATCACCAGCACCGGCATCGCCTCGCTGCTGCTGGCACCGTTCGGCTCCCACGGCATTAACCTGGCGGCCATCAGTGCGGCCATCTGCACTGGGCCCCACGCCCATGAGGATCGTAACAAACGCTATACGGCAGCAGTCTGGTGCGGGGTTTTCTATGGGCTTGCCGGGGTGTTCGGCGCGACACTGGCGGCGTTGTTCGCGGCGCTGCCCAAGGAGTTGGTACTGTCCATCGCGGCGCTGGCGCTGTTCGGCTCAATCATCAATGGCTTGAGCATCGCCATGAGCGAAGCCCGGGAACGGGAAGCAGCACTGATCACCTTCATGGTCACGGCATCGGGGTTGACGCTGTTTTCCATCGGTTCGGCGTTCTGGGGGATTGTGGCGGGGGTGTTGACCTTAGTGATCCTGAACTGGCGTAACGATTGATCGTGCCCACGCTCTGCGTGGGCATGCCACCCGTGACGCTCCGCGTCACTGGACGCGGAGCGTCCCTAGAGGCATTCCCACGCGGAGCGTGGGAACGATAACCCCAACCGACAGGCACAAAAAAACCGGCACCCAAACGGGCTGCCGGTTTCAGACCATCAAGCGACCGGATTGATCGGCTTTTCCGGGTACCAGACGTCCATCAGCGGGCTGACTTCAACGCTGGTCAGCTCAGGACGCGCCTTGAGCCAGGCTTCAACGGCTGCACGCTGCTCTTCGGACACCGAGCCACGCTTCTGCAGGCAAACCAGACCGTAGTCGTCGCCGCCAACATAGCCCAGGCCATTGGCTTCCATGGCTTCTTTCAGGAAAGCGTCGAGGAAAGCGTCAACGGCCTCATCGGCCAGATCTTCTTTGAAATCCAGGTTCAGTTCGAAACCCAGCTCTTGAAATTCATCCACGCACAGTTTTTTGCGCAGACGCTGGGAACGGTTAGTCGCCATTGGAACAATCCTCATAAGTAATAACGGCCGGCACTCTACCAGTTTGGTGCACTGTTTGCCCGCCTGATCGGGTGTGTGGGCCTACCGTCGGTAAAAAATAGCGCCCTGAAGGGCTCAGGCACGGCACAAGCCGTTGCACCTTGGGGCATAATGCCGACACTTTCATGACGTTGAGGGCGTTCATTTTCATGTCCTCGTTTTTTCCCCCCTCGCCCGTAGGGTTTTATTTCAAATGATCAGATCTTTGCGTCCACTGCTTTTGGCCAGCCTTCTTCTTCCCCTGGCCCTGCCCGCATCCACCAGCGCCGCCACCATCAACACGGCCCTGACGCCCAATGTGCAAAAGGCCCTCAAGAACAGCAAGCTGCAAAACAACGCCTTGTCCCTGGTGATGATCCCGCTCAACGGCCCTGGCACCCCGACCCTGTACAACGCCGACGTCTCGGTGAACCCGGCCTCCACCATGAAACTGGTGACCACCTATGCCGCCCTGGAGATGCTGGGGCCCAATCACCAGTGGAAAACCGAGTTCTACACCGACGGCACCCTCAGCGGCGGGATTCTCAACGGCAACCTGTACCTCAAGGGTGGCGGCGACCCCAAGCTGAACATGGAAAAACTCTGGCTGCTGATGCGCGATCTGCGGGCCAATGGCGTGCAACAGGTGACCGGGGACCTGGTGCTGGACCGTGGTTTCTTCATCAAACCGCAGTTGCCTGAATTCAACGACGACGGCAACGACAAGAACAAACCGTTCCTGGTCAAGCCCGACTCCTTGCTGGTCAACCTCAAGGCCCTGCGTTTTGTTGCCCGCAATGACGCCGGCCGGGTGCTGGTGTCGGTGGAGCCGCCGATTGCCAGCATTCGCATCGAAAACCAGGTCAAGGCACTCAACTCCAAGCAATGCACCGGTGGCGTGCGCTACAACCCGGTGCCCCAGGCAGACGGCAGCGTGACCGTGACCGTCGGCGGCCAGCTCGGTGACGGTTGCAGCTCCCAGACTTACCTGGCGCTGCTGGACCACCCCACCTACACCGCCGGAGCGGTGCGGGCGATCTGGAAGGAACTGGGCGGCAGCATTCAGGGCAAGGACCGCCTGGCGGCGACCCCGAGCAGCGCCAAGGTGCTGGCCCGGGCGTTCTCGCCGGACCTGGCGGAGATCATTCGCGACATCAACAAATACAGTAACAACACCATGGCCCAGCAATTATTCCTGAGCCTGGGCGCAGAGTTCCGCAACGAAGCCGACGGTGACGACGCCAAAGCGGCACAGCGGGTGGTACGCCAGTGGCTGGCCAGGAAAGGCATCACCGCGCCGCACCTTGTCATGGAAAACGGCTCCGGCCTGTCCCGCGCCGAAAGGGTGAGTGCCCGGGAAATGGCGGCAATGCTGCAAGCCGCGTGGCGCAGCCCGTACTCCGCCGAATTCATCAGTTCGATGCCCATCGCCGGCACCGACGGCACCATGCGCAAACGTCTCAAGACCACCGCCATGGCCGGCGAAGCGCACGTCAAGACCGGCACCCTGAACACCGTTCGCGCCATCGCGGGCTACAGCCGTGACATCAACGGCAACACCTGGGCCGTCGTGGCGATTCTCAACGATCCGCGGCCATGGGGCGCTTCGTCGGTGCTGGACCAGGTGCTGCTGGACCTGTACCGCCAGCCGAAACTGCCGCAGACGGCTTCGGTGCTCTAAACCCGTACCAAATTGAATGTGGGAGCGAGCCTGCTCGCGATGCGTCAGCCAGTGAACAGCGATGTTGAATGGCACACCGTTATCGCGAGCAGGCTCGCTCCCACATCGATCACCGGCGCGAACGCCTACCCCTACTGCACCTCAACCCGATCCCGTCCGGCCTGCTTGGCCGCGTACACCCCCGAGTCGGCCCGCAGCAGCAGCGCATCCGCCCCCTCCCCCACGCGCCAGGTGGCGATACCGAAGCTGGCCGTGATGACGCCCACGTCCTCGATCGGCGCGCTGCGCAGCCCTTCCCACAACCCCGTGGCCAAGGCCTGGGCACTTTCGCCGTCGGTGTCCGGGCATAACACCACGAACTCTTCACCGCCCAGCCGACAGAACACGTCGGTCCGTCGCAGCCGCTGGGTGATGCGCTGGCAAACCGCCTGCAACACCCGATCGCCCACAGCATGGCCATGCTGATCGTTGATGCGCTTGAAGTGATCGATGTCGAGCATGATGACCGCCAACTCGCCGGTGCCCCGCTCCACCCGCGCCATCTCCGTGGTCAGGCGCTCCTGGAAATAGCGCCGGTTGCGAATACCTGTCAGGGCGTCGGTCACTGACAAGGCTCGCAGTTCTTCTTCCACCCGTTTGAGATCGGAAATGTCGGAAATATAACCGTGCCACAACACCCCACCGCCTGGCAGCTCCTCAGGCGTGGCCTCGCCGCGCACCCAACGCAACCCACGCTGCGGCAGTTGCAGGCGATACTCCTCGCGCCATGGGCTCAGGGTGTCGGCCGAGGTGCGGATCGATCTGCGCACGCGCGCACTGTCCAGCGGATGGATGCGCGAGAAAATCGATTCGGCGTTGCGCACCAGTGTCTCGGGCTCCAGCTCATAGATATCGCGAATGCCATCACTGGCATAAATCACGCTGAAACGCCCATTGAAATCCATCTTGAACTGGTAGATGCCCCCAGGCACGTGGGCACTGAGCTTTTTCAGCAACAGGTCCCGGGCGGCCAGGGCCTCATGAACGCGCTTGCGTTCGGTGATGTCGATGCAGATCGCCAGATGCCCGACCCACAGCCCCTGATCATCGAGCATCGGTGTCGCCAGCATGTTCACGGTCAGATGGCTGCCATCGCGGCGCACCAGGGTCCATTCCCGGGCCTGCTGGCCACCCTGTTCGCCGCCCTCGACCAACATTGCGTGGCACGTGGGGATCGGTTTGCCATAACGCGCAGCAAGTTGTACGGCCCGGGCCTGGAGCTCGCGCGGCAAGTGAAGGCTTTCGAGGGTCATGCAGTGCAGAACCTCGCCGCTGTCGTAGCCAAGCATCTGCTCGGCGCCCGCATTGAACGTGGTGATCACCCCGCGAAGATCCGTGGCGATGATCGCAACCTGGGTCGCGGCATTCAGCACACCACGCAACTGACCATGAGTGCCCCGCAGTTCCTGCTCACGCTCGCGCAGCTCTCGGGTCCGCAGCTCGACCAACTGCAGGGCCCGCTGTCGCTGGCTGACCAGCACATACAGCAGCGCACTGAGGAGCAGGCTGAGCAAGCCCCCCAATACCACCAGGCTGGCCACCGAGGAAGGGTTGGTGGACAGGAACATGTGACTGGGCCGCAACTCTATCCGATAGTCACGATCGGCCAGGCGCAACAGGCGGGTCGCCGACAAGTCACTTTCGCCCGGTGGATCGAGTGACTCGAACAGCACTTCCTCCCGATCGTCCGTGGACAGGTCCATGACCCGCATCGAAAGGTTGTCCTGACCGGGCGCCGGCAGGCCATCACCCACCAGTTGGCGCATGCTGACGGCAGCCACGACGTAACCGAAAGGTTCCTTGGACCACGCCTTGGAGACCGGCGCGACCAGCAACACCCCGCGGGTGGCGGTGGCGGCCTCTCCCGCCAGGTCCAAAGGTTGCGATACCACTATGGTCTCCCGATGGCGAGCGCGCTCAAGGGTGGCACGGCGCAAGGGATGGGCGAGCAGGTCCAAGCCCCGTGGAGCCTTGAAGGAAGGTTGATTCTGGAGGTACAACACCGGCACGTATTCGTCCCGTTCGGCGGCCAGACGCAAGCCACCGGAGTCGTCGGGCTCACGGATGGAAAACGTATCGCCCCCCTCGGTGCGGGCTTGTTGTTCGAACGATGATCGTTCGTCGCGCAGCACCCGAGGCGCCCAGGCGAACGCCTGGGTGCGCCGCAGCAACGCTTCGGCATAGCCATGGAATTCCCTCTCGGAAACCCCGGCCGAGTTGGCAAAGAAACGCCTCAGGCTGTCGAGACGTTGCTCCTGGTCCTGAAAACGTTCCTCGATGCGGCTAAAGCGTTCATCGGCTTGCAGTTCAAAGCGCTGGCGCAATTGCTGGTCAAACAGATTGGCCATCGCCCAGGTCAGCAAACCGGTCAGGAACGCACCGGCCAGCAGCACCAGCGAAGCCACCAGCCAGGCCGACACATCTTCGCTGATAAAACCCAGGATTCTGGGGCGTACCTGATGCAATGCCATAAATACAACTCAGAAAGGGGCAGGCAGTAGGTACTGCCCTGTCCACAGGCTTAAGTTATAGCTATTAGCCATCACTTTGACCAGCACAAAAACGCCAGAAAGCCTTGAGTTTCAAGGCTTCCATGGATCCAATCGGCTATAGGTCAGCGGGCCATGATTTTCCAGGCACGGTGAATCTTGCCATTGCGGGCAAAATCCGGATCGATGGTCTTGGCGGTGATTTCCTCCACCGCGTAACGCTCCGCCAGATTGTCCTCGAGCTGGAACTTGCGGAAGTTGTTGGAGAAGTACAGCACACCACCCGGCGCCAGGCGGGCCATGGCCAGGTCCAGCAGTTGGACGTGGTCGCGCTGCACGTCAAACACCCCTTCCATGCGCTTGGAATTGGAGAATGTCGGCGGATCGATGAAGATCAGGTCGTATTCGTCACGACTGGCTTCAAGCCAAGCCATCACGTCGCCCTGCTCCAGGCGATTCTTATCCGAAAAACCATTGAGCGACAGGTTGCGCCGCGCCCAGTCCAGGTAGGTTTTCGACAGGTCGACACTGGTGGTGCTGCGCGCACCGCCCTTGGCAGCGTGGACACTGGCGGTCGCGGTGTAGCAGAACAGATTGAGGAAGCGCTTGCCGGCCGCCTCTTTCTGGATCCGCAGGCGCATCGGCCGGTGGTCGAGAAACAGCCCGGTGTCCAGGTAGTCGGTGAGGTTGACCAGCAGCTTCACGCCGCCTTCGTTGACCTCGGTGAACTTGCCTTGGGTGCTCTGGCGCTCGTACTGCTTGGTGCCGCTCTGCCGCTCGCGACGCTTGATCACCACTCGGCTCTTGTCGACGTTCAGTGCCTGGGGAATCGCCGCCAGGGCGTCGAACAGCCGGGCCGAGGCCTTTTCCGGGTCGATGGATTTTGGCGCGACGTATTCCTGGACGTGAACCCAATCGTGGTACAGGTCGATGGCCATGGAGTATTCCGGCATGTCGGCATCGTAGACCCGGTAGCAGTCCACGCCTTCACGCTTGGCCCATTTACTCAGCAGCTTGAGGTTTTTTTGCAGGCGATTGGCGAACATCTGCCCGCCTTCGCTCAAACGGGCCTGCTCGACCACAGGAGCCGGAGCCGGAGCCGGCTTGATCGGGTTACCGTTCTTGTTGTACTGGCGCTCTTGCGGTACTTCCGGCGCCTGATCGTACTCAGCCAGCTCACGCTCGGCCTGGCGCTGTTCCGGGGTACGACGCTCGCCGGTGACGAACTGATCGGGCAGTACCTTGATCAGCAGCAATTTGCACGGCAAGGCGCCGTTCCAGAACGAATACTGCTTGTGACTGCGAATGCCCATGCGCTTGCCCAGGTCCGGCGCGCCGGTGAACACTGCGGCCTCCCAGTTCAGGCAGGCCTGGCGCAGGCGCTCGCCGAGGTTCTGATAGAGATAGAGCAAGCTGGCTTCGTCGCCCAGACGCTCGCCGTACGGCGGGTTGCAGATCACCAGGCCTTTCTGGTTCTGGTCCGGGCGGGGTTCGAACGTGGCGACTTCCCCCTGATAAATCTTGATCCACTCGCTCAGGCCCGCCCGCTCAACGTTGTTGCGGCCCGGCTGGATCAGCCGTGGGTCGGCTTCGTAGCCGCGAATCCACAATGGTGGCTTGGCCAGGCCGGCAGCGGCACGCTCGGTGGCTTCTTCGTGGAGCTTCTTCCACAACGCCGGCACATGGCCGAGCCAGGCGGTAAAACCCCACTGCTGGCGACGCAGGTTCGGCGCCATGTCGGCGGCGATCATGCCGGCTTCCACCAGGAAGGTACCGACGCCGCACATCGGGTCAGCCAACGCCCCGCCTTCAGCGGCAATACGCGGCCAGCCGGCACGGATCAGGATGGCCGCGGCGAGGTTTTCTTTCAGGGGCGCGGCGCCTTGCTGCAGGCGATAGCCGCGCTGGTGCAGGCTGTGGCCAGAAAGGTCCAGGGAAAGGATCGCTTCGCCGCGGTCCAGGCGCAGGTGGATGCGCAGGTCCGGGTTGAGCTTGTCGATGGATGGCCGCTCGCCTGTCGGGGTACGCAGCTTGTCGACAATGGCGTCCTTGACCTTCAAGGCGCCGAAGTGGGTGTTGTCGATACCCGAGCCGTGGCCGCTGAACTCCACCGCCAGGGTGCCATCGGCGAGCATGTGGTCTTGCCAATCCACATCCAGCACGCCGTGGTACAAGTCTTCGGCATCCTTCATCGGGAAGCGCTTGAGCACCAGCAATACGCGGTTGGCCAGGCGCGACCACAGGCACAGGCGATAAGCCGTTTCCATGTCGGCCATGCCGCGCACGGCCGAGGTGTGCTCACGCGCCTCTTCAAGGCCAAGCCCGACGGCTTCCTCGATCAGCAGGCCTTCAAGACCTTTGGGGCAAGTGAGGAAGAGTTCGAAACGATCGGACATGGGATTTCCAGAGCCTTTGGCTAAGTGGACCGGGCAACGCATTGCCGGGCCGGGTTCAATCAGGTGCTTTTCTCAAGAGCACCCGTGGGGCACGAAAGTGTGCCGTGCCGCCCTCGCCGCTCAGGTTAAAAGAGCTTAGAGGCGAGGGCAGATAAAAAATTCTGTGCAACAAATTGTGAAAACTCGACCCTTTCGTCGAATAGTACCCGAGTGCAACGGGGGGACATTCTCATTCGCCTGAGGGCTGCACCCTTCGATGCAGGGCCGATCATACAGGGGTCTTGCCTGAAAGCGGGTGACGAACATCATGTTACTTATCGCCCTAACATCTTTATTGTTACGTGCTTATGACAAAACGATCATTCCATCCATGTGACGCTTTGGTTAGAACTCAACACAGGTTGACGTCGCAACGGCGTCAACACCTCGGCTCGTCACGCCGGCAACGAGCCACCAACGGCAGAATGATTCTGCCCCGGCCTCAATAGAGGTCGACGCTAAGCAACAGTCAACAAGTGAGGGCAACACCCTATGAGAAGACTTAAGCGTGATCCGTTGGAAAGAGCATTTTTACGCGGTTACCAATATGGCGTTGGTGGTAAATCCCGTGAGCTTTGCCCCTTTACTCTACCGTCGGTACGTCAAGCCTGGATCAATGGCTGGCGAGAAGGACGCGGCGACAATTGGGACGGTATGACCGGCACTGCGGGTATCCATAGACTCAACGAACTTCACGCCGTCGGCTGACACAGGGCTTAACACTCAAGAACTCGACAATTTGATACTCACATCGATTTAACCACGCACGTCCCATCCGGACGGCGGGCTTCGGCCCAGGGGGCTCCTTCGAGGAGCCCTTTTTAATGCCTGGGTTTCATGAACACTGCAAAAAGCTGGGCTGTGAATACAGTTGTGGCGAGGGGATTTATCCCCGCTGGGCTGCGCAGCAGCCCCTCAGAGTGTCAGGTTTAACGAGTGAGCTGTTTGGGGCCGCTTCGCGCCCCAGCGGGGATAAATCCCCTCGCCACAGTTGAATCGCGTTGCACCTTGAGAATCAACGCAGTGCAGCAATCGCATCCACCGATTCCCGAATCAACGCCGGCCCCTTATAGATAAAGCCCGAATAAATCTGCACCAGGCTCGCGCCTGCGCTGATTTTTTCGGCAGCATGCTTGCCCTCGGTGATGCCACCCGCCGCGATGATCGGCAAGCGCCCCGCCAGTTCGGCGGCCAGCACTTTCACGGTATGGGTGCTCTTGTCCCGCACCGGCGCACCGGACAGCCCGCCCGCCTCGTCGGCGTGTTCCACCCCTTCGACGCCTTCGCGACCCAGCGTCGTGTTGGTGGCAATCACCGCGTCCATTCCGGTGTCGATCAGGGCCTGGGCCACCTGTGCGGTCTCTTCGTCGGTCATGTCCGGGGCGATCTTGATGGCCAGTGGCACATGCTTGCCATGGATCACCGCCAATTCGGCGCGACGTCGAGCCAGGTCAGCCAGCAGTTGCTTGAGCGAATCACCAAATTGCAGGCTGCGCAGCCCCGGAGTGTTCGGGGAACTGACGTTGACGGTCACATAACTGGCGTGGGCGTAGACCTTGTCCAGGCAGATCAGATAATCGTCAACCGCGCGCTCCACCGGTGTGTCGAAGTTCTTGCCGATGTTGATGCCCAGCACGCCCTTGTACTTGGCGGCAGCCACACGCCCCAGCAAATGGTCGACGCCCAGGTTGTTAAAGCCCATGCGGTTGATGATCGCCTCGGCTTGCGGCAGGCGGAAAATCCGTGGCTTGGGGTTGCCCGGCTGGGCACGCGGGGTAACGGTGCCGATTTCGACGAAACCGAACCCCAACTGGGCAAAACCGTCGATGGCCGCGCCATTCTTGTCCAGGCCCGCCGCCAGCCCGACCGGGTTGGGGAACTCAAGCCCCATCACATTCACCGGCAATTTAGCCGGCGCCTTGCACAGCAGACCATTGAGGCCCAAACGTCCACCCGCGCCGATCAGGTCCAGGGACAGATCGTGGGAGGTTTCCGGGGAAAGTTTGAACAGCAGTTCACGGGCCAGGGTGTACATGGGCGGCTTGGACTCGGGCGACGAAATGAGGCGGCGATTATAGCCGGGCTACGACGATGCACGCGAGGCGCCTGCACAAAACAGCGGCGATGGCATATGCCTTGCACCACTTGCGTTCATCGGCACCCATGCCAACGACGGAATGAGTGCCACACTGTATTTGAAGGACAACGGCGTCGTCATCCGGCCTTGCAAGCGTCCGGATACGGCGCCTTTTTTTGTGGAAAGGTGATGCGCGATGAATGAAATTCCAGCCAACCCCCTGGCCTGGGTCAACGGCAGCGATGCCCCGGAAAAGAGCGCGATCAATCTTGGCTTCATGGCCTTGAGCGACTGCGCGCCGCTGGTGGTGGCCGCCACCCAGGGCTTTGCCCAGCCTTACGGGCTGACTTTGAACCTCAAGCGCCAAGCGTCCTGGGCCAACCTGCGGGACAAGCTGGTCAGCGGTGAAATCGATGCCGCCCACAGCCTGTATGGCCTGATCTACGCGGTGCACCTGGGCATCGGCGGGGTCGCGCCGACCGACATGGCGGTGTTGATGGGGCTGAACCAGAACGGCCAGAGCATCAACCTTTCCCATGGCTTGCAGGCCCAAGGCGTGACCAGTCCTGAGGCACTGGAACAGCATGTGCACCAAACTCGCCCGAAACTGACTTTCGCCCAGACCTTCCCCACTGGCACCCACGCCATGTGGCTCTATTACTGGCTCGCCGCTCAAGGCATCCATCCGCTGTCGGATGTCGACAGCGTGGTGGTACCGCCGCCGCAAATGATCGCCCACCTGCAGGCCGGACGGATCGACGGGTTCTGCGTGGGCGAGCCGTGGTGCGCCAGTGCGGTCAAACAGAACCTGGGCTTCACCCTGGCGACGACTCAAACCATCTGGCCCGATCACCCGGAAAAAGTCCTCGGCTGCACCCGTGCATTCGTCGAGCAATACCCCAATACCGCCCGCGCACTGGTGATGGCGATCCTGCAAGCCAGTCGCTTCATTGAGCAAAGCACCGAGAACCGCCGCAGCACCGCACAACTATTGAGTGCCCCCGAATACCTGGACGCGCCGCTGGATTGCATCGAGCCGCGCCTGTTAGGGATTTACGCCGACGGGCTGGGCAACAGCTGGCAGGACCCTCACGCGATGCGTTTCCACGGCAACGGCGAAGTGAACCTGCCCTACCTGTCCGATGGCATGTGGTTCATGACCCAGTTCCGCCGCTGGGGCCTGTTGCGTGAAGACCCGGATTATCTGGCCGTGGCACAGCAAGTCCAGCAGCTCACGCTATACCGTCAAGCCTGCGCGGCACTGGACATCGCCGCCCCCCGCCAGGACATGCGCAGCAGCCAATTGATCGACGGCACCATCTGGGACGGCTCGGATCCGGCCGCTTATGCCAAAAGCTTCAAACTGCACGCTTTGAGCGATGCGGCTCCCCTCTTCGCCAGCCGCTGACAGGAGCCACGACCATGCTGCGTATCCTGCTGATCAACGACACCGCGAAAAAAGTCGGCCGTCTCAAAGCGGCCCTGATTGAGGCCGGGTTCGAAGTCATCGATGAATCCGGATTGACCATCGACCTGCCGGCACGCGTCGAAACAGTGCGTCCGGACGTGATCCTGATCGATACCGAGTCACCCGGACGCGATGTCATGGAGCAAGTGGTGCTGGTCAGCCGCGACCAGCCACGACCGATCGTCATGTTTACCGACGAGCACGACCCGGATGTAATGCGCCAGGCGATCAAATCGGGCGTGAGCGCCTACATCGTCGAAGGCATCCACGCCGCGCGCCTGCAACCGATCCTCGACGTGGCCATGGCGCGCTTCGAAAGCGACCAGGCCCTGCGCGCCCAGCTCCTGGCCCGGGACCAGCAACTGGCCGAGCGCAAACGCATCGAACTGGCCAAGGGCATGCTGATGAAGATGAAAGAATGCAACGAAGAACAGGCCTACACCCTGATGCGCCGCCAGGCCATGAGTCGCCAGCAGAAGCTGATCCAGGTGGCCGAGCAGATCATTGCGATGAATGAGTTGCTCGGCTGAAAGCCTTGCAGCGCCTGGCCCGGCGCTATCGCGAGCAGGCTCGCTCCCACAGATCCTTTGGCCACTGGAACTCCAATGTGGGAGCAGGCCCGCTCCCCCAGGTTTCATGGCCACTGAAGATCCACTGTGGGAGCGAGCCTGCTCGCGATAGGTCTCACACTGCTCCCCTGTTGGCACAGTTCTCGCTTTAGCAAAGCCACAGGTAACCAACGGCGGTTGCCCCACCTACGACAAAGACGTCGCACACCCTCCTCGCCCCCTGGCGATTCGGGTTGCGGCGTTTTTTTGTTTTGATCCCACAGTCCGGGGTCGGTGGTGCAGCCACAGGCGGCGCACTGCTTCAAGGCACTGACTCATTTCTCGAGACTTTTACAGCTGAGGTGCGCGATGAATTCAAGCTTCTGGAAATCCGGCCACACCCCGACACTGTTCGCGGCCTTCCTCTATTTCGACCTGAGTTTCATGGTCTGGTACCTGCTCGGTCCACTGGCGGTGCAGATCTCTGCCGACCTGCACCTGACCACCCAGCAACGCGGCCTGATGGTGGCTACGCCGATCCTGGCCGGTGCCGTACTGCGCTTGTTCATGGGCCTGCTGGCCGACCGGATTTCACCGAAAACCGCCGGTATGGTCGGTCAGGTGATTGTGATCGGTGCACTGTTCTGTGCCTGGAAACTGGGCATCCACAGCTACGAACAAGCCTTGCTGCTGGGGCTGTTCCTGGGCGTGGCCGGTGCGTCATTCGCCGTGGCCCTGCCGCTGGCCTCCCAGTGGTATCCGCCACAGCACCAGGGCAAGGCCATGGGCATTGCCGGCGCTGGTAACTCGGGCACCGTACTGGCTGCGCTGATCGCACCGGTAATGGCAGTGGCATTCGGCTGGAGCAACGTGTTCGGTTTCGCGCTGATCCCGCTGATCGTGACCCTGATCCTCTTCGCCTGGCTGGCCAAGAACGCTCCCGAGCGGCCAAAAGCCAAATCCATGGGCGACTACCTCAAGGCCCTGGGCGACCGGGACAGCTGGTGTTTCATGTTCTTCTACAGTGTGACCTTCGGCGGCTTCATCGGCCTGGCCAGCGCACTGCCCGGCTACTTCAACGACCAGTACGGCCTGAGCCCGGTGACCGCCGGTTACTACACCGCCGCTTGCGTCTTCGGGGGCAGCCTGATGCGTCCACTGGGCGGCGCCCTGGCGGATCGTTTCGGTGGCATTCGCACCCTGTTGGGCATGTACACCGTGGCCGCTGTCTGCATCGCGGCAGTGGGCTTCAACCTGCCAAGCTCCTACGCGGCCCTGGCCCTGTTCGTCTGCACCATGCTCGGTTTGGGTGCGGGCAACGGCGCGGTATTCCAACTGGTGCCACAACGCTTCCGTCGCGAGATCGGCGTGATGACCGGATTGATCGGCATGGCCGGCGGCATCGGCGGTTTCGCCCTGGCGGCAGGCATGGGCGCGATCAAGCAAAGCACCGGCAGCTATCAACTGGCACTGTGGTTGTTCGCCAGCCTCGGCGTCCTGGCCTGGTTCGGCCTGTACGGCGTCAAGCGTCGCTGGAGGACCACCTGGGGTTCGGCCGCTGTCACCGCGGCTCGGGTATAAATAGCCTCCATGAGCCTGCAACTGAGTTTTGCCGAAGCCAGTGCCATTGGCCCTCGGGAAGAAAACCAGGACGCCCTGCGCCTGGTGACCCCGGCGCCGGCCCTGGCCGCGAGCAAGGGGTACCTATTCGCCATCGCCGACGGTGTGAGCCAATGCGCCGATGGCGGGCTGGCCGCCCGTTCGACCTTGCAGGCCCTGGCCCTGGACTACTATTCCACGCCGCAAACCTGGGGTGTGGCCCAAGCGCTGGACCGGCTGTTACTGGCCCAGAATCGCTGGCTGCAAGCCAACGGGGGCGGGCAACCGCTGCTCACCACCGTCAGCGCGCTGGTCCTTCGGGGCCGGCGCTTCACCCTGGCCCACGTGGGCGATTGCCGGGTCTACCGCTGGCACGACAATCATCTGCAGCGGGTCAGTGAGGATCACGTCTGGGAACAACAGGGCATGCAGCACGTGCTCAAGCGTGCCCTGGGGCTGGATCAGCACCTGATCCTGGACTTCCTCGATGGCGAACTGCGCACCGACGAGACCTTCGTACTGCTCAGCGATGGCGTCTGGGCGGTTCTGGGGGACACGGCCATCGCCGGTATCCTTCGCGACCAGCCGGACCTGGACATTGCCGCGCAAACCCTGGTCAACGCTGCGCACCTGGCCGGCAGCCAGGACAACGCCAGCGCACTGCTGGTGCGGGTCGATGCGGTGGGCGAAGCGAGCATTGGCGATGCGCTGGCCCAGTTGCAGCAATGGCCCCTTCCCCCGGCATTGAAACCGGGGCAAGTGTTCGAGGGCTGGCAGATCGAAAACCTGCTCGGTCAGAGCCAGCAATCGCTGCTCTACCGCGTACACGATGGCCAGGGCCAACCATGGTTGCTGAAAACCTTGCCGGGGCATCTACGGGACGATACTCAGGCCGGGCAGTCGTTGCTGTCGGAAGAGTGGTTCCTCAGGCGGGTCGCCGGGAGGCAGTTTCCGGAAGTCCACGGCGTTGCCCAGCGTCAGCATTTGTACTACGTCATGCGGGAATATTCGGGCAAGACCCTGGCCGAGCTGTTCAACCAGGGCGGCCCGTTGCCTCTGCCCCAGTGGCAGGATCTGGCGCAGCGGCTGGTGCACGCGGTGGGCCTGTTGCATCGAAGACAGATCTTTCACCGCGATATCAAGCCGGAGAACCTGCACCTGGGCGAGGATGGGGAACTGCGCTTGCTGGATTTCGGACTGGCGTACTGCCCGGGATTGTCCGAAGACCAGGCCAACGTGCTGCCCGGCACGCCCAGCTACATCGCCCCGGAAGCCTTCGGGGGTGCGCCGCCGACGGCGCAACAAGACTTGTATGCGGTCGGCGTGACTTTGTATTTCCTGCTCACCGGGCACTATCCCTACGGCGAAATCGAGGCGTTCCAACGACCGCGCTTTGGCATACCGGTCAGTGCCCATCGCTATCGACCGGACCTGGCCGAATGGCTTGGGCAAAGCCTGGAGCGTGCCGTGGCGGCGGATCCTGGGCAACGCTTTGAAACCGCCGAGGAATGGCTGTTACTGCTGGAACAGGGTGAACGGCGCAGCTTGAGCGTCAGGCCTCGGCCGCTACTGGAAAGGGAGCCGCTGAAGGTCTGGCGCACGTTGGCGCTGGTGTCTTTGGTGGTGAATCTGGTGCTGCTGTATTTAGCGTTTCATGGCTGAAACCCAATCGCGTCTATCGCGAGCAGGCTCGCTCCCACAGGTTTTGTGTCCACCGCAGATCCAATGTGGGAGCGAGCCTGCTCGCGATGGCGGCCTGATGGTCCCTGCAACTGCGCCTGCGGGACGCTCCATTACCGGGCAACACGCTTTGATTCGGTGCAATAAATCCCGCTTCAATCCGCACAACCCGCCTCCCCTCCAATAAATCCGCGCCCTCAAGCCAGTTGGCACAACCACTGCATAACCTCTCTCACCATACATAAAGCAACGCCTCCAACGATGAGGGCGGTGCTTCCCGAGAGAACGGGACAAGGACAAAGGCGTCCTCGCTAGGCAACTAGCGGGACGCCTTTTTTTGTTTTCGTAAAAATATCGAGCCAGTCCGAGCACCGTGATGAACCGGGCCTGAGCTTGTGGAGAACCCTGATGAAGAAACTCAAACTGGTGATGATCGGCAACGGCATGGCCGGGGTTCGAACCCTCGAAGAACTGCTCAAGCTGAGCAATGAGCTGTACGACATCACGGTGTTCGGCGCCGAGCCTCATACCAACTACAACCGCATCCTGCTCTCGCCCGTGCTCGCCGGCGAGCAGACGTTTGAAGAGATCGTGCTCAACGACCTGAGCTGGTACCTGGACAACAACATCAAGCTGCTGCTCAACCGCAAGGTCGTGGAGATCGACCGAGTCAAGCGCCGGGTCATCGCCGAGGACGGCAGCGAAGCCGAATACGACCGTCTGCTGATCGCCACAGGCTCCACGCCATTCATCCTGCCGATCCCCGGCAACACTCTGGAGGGCGTCATCGGCTACCGCGACATCGCCGACACCCAGGCGATGATCAACACCGCCAAGACCCACAAACACGCCGTGGTGATCGGCGGCGGGTTGCTCGGCCTGGAAGCCGCCAACGGCTTGAAACTGCGGGGCATGGACGTGACAGTGGTGCACCTGGGTGAATGGCTGCTGGAGCGGCAGCTGGACAAGACCAGCGGTCAATTGCTGCAAACCGCCCTGGAAAATCGCGGGCTGAAATTCCGCCTGAGCGAACAAACGCAAGCCCTGCACGACGCCGGCAATGGCCGGGTCGGCTCGGTGCAATTCAAGAACGGTGACATCATCCCGGCCGATCTGGTGGTGATGGCCGCCGGTATCCGCCCCAATACCGAACTGGCGGAAAAGTCCGGCATCCCTTGCAACCGCGGGATTCTGGTCAACGACACGATGCAAACCTACGACCCGCGCATCTATGCCATCGGTGAATGCGCCAGCCACCGTGGAACCGCCTACGGCCTGGTGGCGCCGCTGTTCGAGCAAGCCAAGGTCTGCGCCAACCACCTCGCGCAACTGGGCTTCGCCACCTACAAGGGTTCAGTGACCTCGACCAAACTCAAAGTCACCGGCATCGACCTGTTCTCCGCCGGGGACTTTATGGGCGGCGAAGGCACCGAGACCATCACCCTTTCCGACCCGATTGGTGGCGTCTACAAAAAACTGGTGATCAAGGATGACGTGCTGGTCGGCGCCTGTCTGTACGGCGATACGGCAGACGGTGGCTGGTATTTCCGCCAGATCCGTGAGAACCACGCCATCAGCGAGATCCGCGATCACCTGATGTTTGGGGAAAACGCCCTGGGAGACGTAGGACACCAGGGCCAGGACAAAGCCATGAACATGGCCGACACCGCCGAAGTCTGCGGCTGCAACGGCGTGTGCAAGGGCACCATTGTCAAGGCGATCCAGGAGCATGGGCTGTTCAGCGTCGATGATGTGAAAAAACACACCAAGGCCGCCAGTTCCTGTGGCTCCTGCGCCGGTTTGGTGGAGCAGATCCTGATCAACACCGTGGGCGGCGCGGCGGACGTCAAACCGAAAAGCGAAAAAGCCATCTGCGGTTGCAGCGATCTCAACCACGGGCAGATTCGCCAGGCGATCCGCGACCAGCATCTGCTGACCATCGCCGCAACCATGAGCTACCTGAACTGGCGCACCCCGAACGGCTGCGCCACCTGCCGCCCGGCGCTCAACTACTACCTGATTTCCACCTGGCCCGGCGAAGCGCACGACGATCCGCAGTCGCGCCTGATCAACGAGCGTGCCCACGCCAACATCCAGAAAGATGGCACTTACTCCGTCGTCCCGCGGATGTGGGGTGGCGTGACCAACCCGTCGGAGCTGCGGCGCATTGCCGATGTGGCCGACAAATACAACGTGCCGATGGTCAAGGTCACCGGCGGCCAGCGTATCGACTTGCTAGGGATCAAAAAGCAGGATCTGCCCGGCGTCTGGAAAGACCTGGACATGCCGTCCGGACACGCTTATGGCAAATCCATCCGCACCGTAAAAACCTGCGTGGGCAGCGAGTTCTGCCGCTTTGGCACGCAGAACTCCACCCAATTGGGAATCGAGTTGGAGCACGACCTCTTCAACATGTGGTCGCCCCACAAAGTGAAGCTGGCCGTTTCCGGTTGCCCCCGCAACTGCTCGGAAGCGGGCATCAAAGATGTCGGCATTATCGGCGTCGATTCCGGCTGGGAGATGTACATCGGCGGTAACGGCGGGATCAAGACTGAGGTCGCCGAATTCTTCGTCAAACTCAAGACCGCCGAGGAAGTGCGCGAATACAACGGCGCATTCCTGCAGTTGTACCGCGAAGAAGCCTTCTACCTCGAACGCACCGTGCACTACATGCAACGGGTCGGCATGGAGCACATCAAGAAAGCGGTACTTGAAGATCCACAACGACGCAAAGACTTGCATGACCGCCTGAAGTTCTCCCTGTCGTTGGAACAGGACCCCTGGAAAGAACGCCTGGAACAGCCCCAGCTGAAGAAAGAGTTTGAAGTCATCACCGTGAAAAACCTGGAGGTACCGGCATGAACTGGCTGGATATCTGCGCACTGGAAGAGATCAACGCCCTGGGCTCGCGCATCATCAATGGCCCGAAAGGCGATATCGCGATTTTTCGTACCAGCGACGATGAGGTTTTCGCACTCGATGACCGCTGCCCGCACAAGGGTGGCCCGCTGTCCCAGGGGTTGATCTATGGCAAGCGCGTGGCCTGCCCGCTGCACAACTGGCAGATCGACCTGGAAACCGGCCAGGCCCAGGCCCCGGATGTGGGTTGCGCTCATCATCATGCGGCGCGGGTCGAAAACGGCCGGGTGATGCTGGCATTGCGGGAAGCAAGCTGATGAGCCGTCAAACCACCGCCTCGACCTGCTGTTATTGCGGGGTCGGTTGCGGCGTGCTGATCGAACATGACGACGAGCGTATCCTCGGCGTCAGTGGCGATCCCGCCCACCCGGCCAACTTCGGCAAACTGTGCAGCAAAGGTTCGACCCTGCACCTGACCGGCGACCTCGCCGCGCGTGCCTTATATCCCGAACTGCGCCTGGGCAAGGGCCTGTCCCGCGCCCGCACCGATTGGGACAGCGCGCTGGATCACGCGGCCAGCATCTTCGCCGATACCATCGCCGAACACGGCCCCGACAGCGTGGCGTTCTACATCTCCGGGCAACTGCTGACCGAGGACTACTACGCCTTCAACAAACTCGCCCGGGCACTGGTGGGCACCAACAACATCGACAGCAATTCCCGGCTGTGCATGTCCTCGGCGGTGGTGGGCTACAAGCGCAGCCTCGGTGCCGACGCCCCGCCCTGCAGCTATGAAGACCTGGAGCTGAGCGACTGTGTGATGATTGTCGGCAGTAACATGGCCTACGCCCATCCGATCCTGTTTCGCCGCCTCGAGGACGCCAAGTCCCGCCGACCACAGATGAAAATCATCGTCATCGACCCACGGCGTACCGACACCTGCGACCTTGCCGACCTGCATCTGGCGATCCTGCCGGGCACCGATGTCGCCTTGTTCCATGGGATTTTGCACCTGTTGTTGTGGGAAGACTGGGTCGACCGCGGCTTCATCAAGGCCCACACCGAAGGCCTGGCGGACCTCAAGAACCTGGTGCGCGACTACACCCCGGCCATGGTCGCCCAGATCTGCGGCATCAGCGTCGAGCAACTGCACCAGTGCGCCGAATGGGTCGGCACGTCGCCCAGCTTCCTGTCGTTGTGGTGCATGGGCTTGAATCAGTCCACCGCCGGCAGTGCGAAGAACAGCGCGTTGATCAACCTGCACCTGGCCACCGGGCAAATCGGCCGGCCGGGCGCCGGGCCCTTCTCGCTGACCGGTCAGCCCAATGCCATGGGCGGTCGGGAAACCGGTAGCTTGTCGAACCTGCTGCCGGGTCATCGCGACGCCGCCAACGCCGAACATCGCGCCGAAGTCGCTCGCTACTGGGGTGTTGAGCAATTGCCCGCGACCACGGGTTTGAGCGCCATCGAACTGTTCGAACAGGTTCGCAGTGGCAAGATCAAGGCACTGTGGATTGCCTGCACCAACCCCGCGCAGTCGATGCCTGACCAGACGGCGGTCCGGGAAGCCCTGCAAGCTTGTCCATTCGTGGTGCTGCAAGAGGCCTTCCGGACCACCGAAACCGCCGTGTTTGCCGACCTGCTGCTGCCAGCGGCCAGTTGGGGCGAGAAAGAAGGGTCGGTGACCAATTCTGAACGGCGTATTTCCCACGTCCGCCGGGCGATTGCCGCACCGGGTGAGGCACGGCCGGACTGGGCAATTACCGTGGATTTCGCCCAACGCCTGGAGAAACGCCTGCGCCCGGGTCAACCCAGCCTGTTCGCCTTTGAAACCCCGGCTCAGTTGTTCGATGAATACAAGCAACTGACCCGTGGCCGCGACCTGGACTTGTCCGGTATCAGCCATGCCCTGATCGATCAACTCGGTCCTCAGCAATGGCCCTTCCCGCAAGGCGCCAGCAGCGGAACACCGCGCCTGTATCTGGACGGGATTTTTCCTACCGACAATGGCCGCGCGCGGTTTGTCGCAGAACCGTATCGCGCCGCCAAAGAGTTGCGCGACGCCCGCTACCCATTGACCCTCAACACGGGTCGCCTGCGGGACCAATGGCATGGCATGAGCCGCACCGGCACCGCCGCGCAATTGTTCGGTCATGTGAACGAAGCCGTGCTCAGCCTGCACCCTGACGAACTGCTTCGCCATCGCCTGCAAGCCGGTGACCTGGTCAGCCTCAAGAGCCGTCGTGGCGCCGTGATCGTGGCGGTGGACAGCGACGACAGCGTGCGCCCCGGGCAGGCGTTTCTGCCCATGCACTGGGGCGATCGCTTTCTCAAGGGTGGGGTCAATACCCTGACTCAACCGGCCTTCGATCCCCTGTCAAAACAGCCGGAACTCAAACACAGCGGCGTGCGCCTGGAACCGGTGAACCTGCCCTGGCAGCTTTTCGCCCTGGTCGAAGGCGATGTTCAACAGCACTTGGAGACTTTGCGACCACTGTGTGAGGCGTTTGCCTACGTCAGCCTGAGCCTGACTGGGCGCGAACGTCCCGCGTTGCTGATTCGCGCGGCCAGCGCCGTCGCCCCCGAACCGCAGTTGCTGCAGGCGATCGACGAGCAATTGGGGCTGATCGAAGGGCCGGTGCTGGCCTATGACGACCCGCGTCGTTCCATCGGTAAACGGGTGCGAATCGAGAACGGTCGCATCACCGCCATTCGCCTGGCCGGCGAAACCCTGGCCCGCCACTGGCTGCAAAACCTCTGGCTGGAAGGCCGCGCCGATGAGCAATTGCGGCGCTGGCTGCTGGCGCCTTTGAGCGCCCCACCAGGCAATGCCGGCGCCGCCGTTGGCGGCAGCAAAACACTGTGCAACTGCATGAACGTCAGCCAGCGTGCGATCTGCGCCGGCATTGAACGTGGCCTGGACTTGCAGGGGCTGAAACAGGAACTGGGCTGCGGCACGCAATGCGGCTCCTGTGTACCGGAAATCAAACGCCTGCTGGTTGCCACCGCGCAACCGGTGGCCGCTGTCTCGTGAGGAAAACACTATGAACGCAAAAGTCTGGCTGGTGGGTGCAGGTCCTGGCGACCCTGAATTGCTGACCCTCAAAGCCGTGCGCGCCTTGGGCGAAGCCGACGTGGTGTTGATCGACGATCTGGTCAACGATGCGGTGCTGGAGCACTGCCCTGGCGCGCGGATCATCGCCGTCGGCAAGCGCGGCGGATGCCGTTCCACGCCACAGGCTTTTATCCATCGGCTGATGCTGCGTTATGCCCGTCAGGGCAAATGCGTGGTACGCCTCAAGGGCGGCGACCCGTGCATCTTCGGCCGGGGCGGCGAAGAGGCGCAGTGGCTGCGCGAGCATGGCGTCGAAGTGGAACTGGTCAATGGCATTACGGCCGGCCTCGCGGGTGCGACGCAATGTGATATTCCGCTGACGCTGCGTGGGATTGCCCGGGGCGTGACGCTGGTCACCGCCCACACCCAGGACGGTAGCAGCCTGAACTGGCAAGCCCTGGCACAAAGCGGGACCACCTTGGTGGTGTACATGGGGGTGGCGAAACTGAGCGAGATCCGCGAGCAACTGCTGGCCGGAGGCCTGGCGGCGGACACGCCGGTGGCGATGATTGAAAATGCCTCTCTGCCCCATCAGCGCGACTGTCGCAGTGACCTGACCTCGATGGAGGCCGATGCAGGCGCATTTCAACTCAAGAGCCCGGCGATCCTGGTGATTGGCGAGGTGGCCAGAGCTGCTGAGCTGGCAGGCGCGCAACCGGCCTGGGTCCAGGCTTCGGCGCTATAGCACAGACACCAGCAAACCTGTGGGAGCGAGCCTGCTCGCGATGGCGGTGGATCAGCAACATTGATGCTGACTGACACACCGCCATCGCGAGCAGGCTCGCTCCCACAGTTTTTTGTGTTTCTCCAGCCCCGCCCCTGATTTTCATAAATCGCAGGCAAAGAAAAGCCCGGCCTAAGCCGGGCTTTTCCAAAGCTGTGGGCTAATTACTTAGCTTCGGCTTCAACCTGCGCTTCTACGCGACGGTTAACAGCACGGCCAGCGTCAGTAGCGTTGTCGGCAACTGGGCGGGATTCGCCGTAGCCAACAGACTGAACGCGGGACGATTCAACACCGTACTGGTTGGTCAGGACTTGCTTAACGGCGTTTGCACGACGCTCGGACAGAGCCTGGTTGTAAGCGTCAGGACCGACGGAGTCAGTGTGACCTTCAACAGTAGTGGTGGTGGATGGGTACTGCTTCATGAAATCAGCCAGGTTCTTGATGTCGCCGTAGCTGTTATCTTTAACGACCGCCTTGTCGAAGTCGAACTTGACGTCCAGCTCAACACGTACGACTTCAGCAACAGCTGGGCAGCCATCAGCGTCAACGGTTACGTTGGCTGGGGTGTCAGGGCACTTGTCGACGTTGTCGCACACGCCATCGTTGTCGCTGTCGGAGCAGACTTCAGCCGGAGCTGGAACTGGAGCAGCAGCAGGCTTGGAGCCGCCACCGAAGTTCACACCGATACCGACGCTTGGAGCCCACTCGGTGTCGCCCTGGTCGATGTTGTACTGAGCTTCAACGCCTAGAAGTTGTCAGTGAAGTACAGCTTGGCACCGCCGCCAACGTTGGCGAAGGTGGAGCCGTTGCGACCGCTGCGGCCGTTCTGACCGATGCTCTGATCGGAGAAACCAGCCGATACGTAAGGACGCAGCATGTCGCCTGGGTTGTTGAAGTGGTACAGAGCGTCCAGAGCGGTGTTGGAGCCCTTGATGTTACGACCGTCTTCGGCACGTGCGTTGTGCACTTCGTCGTAGGCCAGACGCAGTTCTACGTCGTCGGTCAGGAAGTAACCAATCGAGCCGCCGAACAGGTTGCCGTTGTTCTTGAAGTCGCGAGCGCTGTCGAACATTTCTTTCTTGGCGAAGCCTTCGATTTCAACTGCGCCTTGGCCTTGTGCCAGAGCGCCGAACGAAGTGGCAGCAATCAAAGAACCAATGGCAAAGCCCAAGGTGTTTTTCAGTTTCATCCGTTAAATCCCCATCTGGTGATTGTAAAGCAGTCCCGCAAACCGGGGGACAACTCGGCGACAAGTCTATCAGAACTTGCCTACACGTAAGAGATATTTGCGCCGAACTAAGTTTCAGCAATACCCGCAAATTTCTCACGCAATTTATCAAGAGCGCGCTTGTAACGCATTTTTGTCGCGCTCAACCCCATGTGCATTATGTCTGCGATCTCTTGGAATTCCAGCTCTGCGACAAATCGTAGCACCAGAATTTCCCGGTCGATCGGGTTCACATGGACAAGCCAGCGATCCAGCCCGCCTTTCTCCTCCGGTTTGGGCGCCTTTTCTTCAGACGCTTCTTCCAGAGGGTCCAGGCTCAAAGCATCCATCAAGCGACGCTTTCGCCGTTCCTTGCGGTACTGCGTGATGCATTCGTTGTACGTGATGCTATAAAGCCATGTCTTGAACTTCGATTTCCCCTCGAAGTTCTTCAGGCCATACAACACCTTCAACATCACCTCCTGACAGACATCGTCAGCATCACGATCGTTCCCCAGATAACGTGCACAAACGTTAAATAATGTTCTCTGGTAACGGCGCATCAATTCTTCGTAAGCACGCGTTACGTGGAAAAGTTCCGTATGCGCGCGCGCGACCAACTCCTCATCGGAGAGATCACGGGGGTCGTAGCGCGTGGATAGCGATTGGGGTTTGTTCAAAACAAGTCGGGCCGACAGTCGCAGCCTGCGTTAACGGGCATTTTGCGGCGGCATACATTAGCAGGGTTTGCCGGGTTAGCGGCTACTCACATGCTGTTCCAGCAGGATCCGATTGGAGAGCGATACCAATTCACCCTCCTCGGTCAGCAATGTGGTCTTCACCGTGCCGATCTCTTCGATCTGGCCTTCGACCTCGCCAACACGCACTTGTTGCCCAACCTCATACAATTCACGCACATAGATTCCCGCAAGAATCTGGCCGGCGATTTCCCGGCTTCCCAACCCCATTGCCAGCGCAACCGCCAGACCAACGGTAATCAATACGATGACGATCACATGGTTGAGCAGGTCAGTCTTGACCTCCAACTGGCTGATCGCGACCGAAATACTGATGATGATCACCAGGCCCTGGGCAATTCGCCCCAAGCCCTGGGCGTAGTCAAGCCCGACACCTTCGGCCGCGCCGCGCACCAGCCCGTTGGCCAATTGCGCCAGCAGAACGCCCACCAGCAATACCAGCGCGGCACCGAAAACCTTCGGCAAATACAGCGCAAGCATATCGAGCGTAGCTGAAACTCGCTCAAGGCCCAGGGATTCAGCGGCAGAAACCAGGAAAATCAGCAGAACGAACCAGTAGACGATCTTGCCGACCAAGGTCGAGATCGGAACCTGAATGCCACCGCGCGACAGCAGCTTGGTCAGGCCGGTGCCGCCCATCAGGCGGTCGAGCCCCAATTTGGCGAGCAGTTTTGAAAGCAGGGTGTCCAGCAGCTTGGCCACCACGAACCCCAACAACAGCACCACTAGGGCGCCGAAGAGGTTGGGGATGAAATTAGCCACCTTGGTCCACAACGCGGTCATTGCCGTGACGAGGCTCTGGGTCCAGAGATCAAGTTCCATATTCAATCAGCCTTATCAGCGGTGCGAGTAACAGGTTTACGACGGGAAACCGGCGACACGTGGGCCGACCCGTTATTCAGGGCGATCATCAGCGCGGGCAACCAGCGGCCCAGCAGGCTGAACAGATCGCCGGCGCCAACCTGGCGGTTGGCGGTTTTCAGTACACGTCCCAGGCATGCATCGTCGTCCCGGCTGGACGGCGAAGCCTTGAGCATGTCGCGCAAAGACTGTTCAAACGGATCGTGCATACGCACCTCTCGTGATGTCTGTGCAAATTTCGGCAGGTCACATGGCGCCCCGTCAAACCCAGCGCAAACGGCGGAACAGCCACCACTGACCGAGGGCCACGCCGACCATCAACAGGCATGCAACCAGGAAGCCATAAGGGCTTTCGGAGAACGGAATACCGCCGACGTTGATGCCCAAAAGACCGGTGAGAAAACTCATCGGCAGAAAAATCCCGGTGATGATGCCGAAGCGGTACATGGTGCGATTCATACGCACCGACAGACGCCGGTCCTCGGCCTCCAGCACAAGCCCCACGCGCTCTCGGGTCAATTCCAGCTCTTCGAGATAGCGGGTCAGGCTGTTGTTCAATTCATTCCAGTAATCGCCATCATCCTCGACAAACCACGGCAGTTTGAGCCGTGTCATCTGGCCGAAAATATCCCGCTGGGGGGCCAGGAACCGCTTCAGCCCGGCCGCCCTTCTGCGAATGTGCAAAATGGCATCATGCTCGGGGGTATACCGTTCGTCGGTATCAATCTTTTCTTCTTCGCTATCGACGATTTCCGAGAGCTGGGTGACCAGATCCTGCACCTTGTTGGTCAGGTATTGCGCCATATAAAGGATGAGTTCCGACGCAGTCCTTGGCCCCTCGCCCTCGGCCAGTTGCGTCAACAGTTCATCGGTGGCGCGCAACGGACGCAGGCGCAGGGAGATCACTCGCTGGGGGGACGCGAAGATCCGCACCGACACCATGTCCTCCGGTTCTGCGCCCGGATTGAGGTTGACGCCGCGCAGAAACAGCAGCAGTTCGGCGTTGGGCAGCGGCAACAGACGCGGCCGGGTGTTCTCCTCCAGCAGCAGGTCGCAGTTGAATTCGCTCAGGCCACTGGACTTGCGCAGCCAGGTGTGGGTTTGCGGATGACTGCGATCCCAGTGCAGCCACAAGCTTTCGTGGGCCTGTAACTGCAAATCGTCGAGTTCTGTCCGGGCTATCGAACGCGCGCCACCATTACCGTCCAGCACCAGGGCATGCACCAGCCCCCATTGCGCGTTTTCTTCCTCGAACATCCTCATCCCTTATGGCTTTGACGCTTCATTCAGGCATTTTCAGCGGGCTGGGCGAAACAATCACGCCGTTGTTGTCCGCATAGACATACTCGCCTGGACGAAACGTCACGCCGGCAAAGGTCACCGCGACATTGAGATCGCCGATGCCACGCTTGTCGGTTTTCATCGGATGGCTGGCCAGGGCCTGGACACCAAGGTCTGTCTGGGCAATGACGTCGACGTCGCGGATGCAACCGTAAATCACCAGCCCTTCCCAGCCGTTTTTCGCGGCTTTTTCGGCCAGCATGTCACCCAGCAATGCCCGGCGCAGTGAGCCGCCGCCATCGACCACCAACACTTTGCCGTTGCCCTTGAGTTCCACCTGCTCCTTGACCAGGGAGTTGTCCTCGAAGCACTTGATGGTCACGATTTCGCCGCCGAAGGAATCGCGGCCACCGAAATTGCTGAACATCGGCTCCAACACTTGCACCAACTCCGGGTAGGCGTCGCACAGGTCGGGCGTGAGGTAATGGTTCATTGAACAACTCCTGTAAAGGCTGGAACGTCAGGCTGAGTGAGCAACCGTTTGTGACCGGAACCGCGTATCGCGTCATATCTTAGCCGCAAGCCGACAAGAGCGAAATGCCCTTGTCAGAGCCTTCGCTTCAAACCGCTTCGGCCAGCCTGGATGGATCCGCCAGTAGCGGTGCATGCTGATCTGCCAGCCAACGCGCCACCAGCGGCCAGACCTCAGCATGGGCCGCTTTGCTGACCAGCATCTCGACATGGCCGAAATCGTCGGTAAAGCCCTGCTCCCGGCCCAGGCAGACAAACTGCTTGTGCGCAGAGCCGACCTGCTCGAAGAGTTTGCGGCAAGCCCAGGTCGGATCCTGCTGGTCGCCGGCCGCGCTCACCGCCAGTATCGGCACCTGCACATCGGCCAGACCCGCCCACCAGTTCTTCTGCGCATCACCGAAACGCCCGAACAGGCCATACCAGCGCATGCTCTCCAGCGCCAGGCCGATGGGCTCGTCCTCCGGGCCGCGCTTGAGCCGCGAACCGGACAACAGGGCAAAACGCTTGAGAATGAAACGTCCGCTCCATTCCACCGGCGGGATCTTCAGCGGCCAATAGGTGCGGCTGACCTGGGTGCCAAAAAACGCCGCCGAAGCCACCGCCGGCTCGCCCAGATAGTGGCCGCCCAAGGCCGCCGCCAGGGTGATGCCGCCCAAAGAGTGGCCGATCCAGTGCGGCACCTGCCCGCTCTGCTCACGCACGAAGGCACCGATGGCCGGCAGGTCGTAACGAGCGTAATCGGCCACGCGATTCTTGCGGTAGTCGTGATTGCGCTGGGACAGGCCATGGCCGCGCATTTCTGGAATCCACACGTCAAAGCCCAGCCGCGCAAGATAGGCCCCCAACCCCAGGCCTTTGGGCGAATACCAGAAGCGCCGGTTGGAAAAACTGCCGTGCAGCAGGATCACGGGAACGCCACGAACCTCGCTGCCGTCGGCCATGCCCAGTCGGGTGACGGCCAGTTCAACGCTGTAGTCCGGGCTGTTGCCGGGCTTCAGACGATAGACGTCTTCGCTCAGATCACCACGCCGTTCGGCGCTGATCAGGGCGACAGGAAAAAGGTTGCTGCTGCTTTGCATAATGCTCTTGCACAAAAAAAAGACGACTGTGGGAGCGAGCTTGCTCGCGATTGCGGTGGATCAGCAAAAATAATCTTGGCTGACACTCCGCTATCGCGAGCAAGCTCGCTCCCACAAAGGTTACCCGGCTTACATCACCGGTGAGGCCCCTTCACTCAATCAGACCGCAGCCTGACCTTCAGCCAGGAAGAACCAGGTCTCCAGCACGGAGTCGGGGTTCAACGAAACGCTTTCGATGCCCTGCTCCATCAGCCACTTAGCCAGGTCCGGGTGGTCCGAAGGGCCCTGACCGCAGATGCCGATGTACTTGCCGGCCTTGTTGCAGGCGGCAATGGCATTGGCCAGCAGCTTCTTGACCGCCGGGTTCCGCTCGTCGAACAGGTGCGCGATGATGCCGGAGTCACGGTCCAGGCCCAGGGTCAGCTGGGTCAGGTCGTTGGAGCCGATGGAGAAACCGTCGAAGAATTCAAGGAATTCTTCAGCGAGGATCGCGTTGGACGGCAGCTCGCACATCATGATCACGCGCAGGCCGTTGTCACCACGGGCCAGGCCGTTTTCCGCCAACAGGTCGACAACCTGGCTCGCTTCGCCCAGGGTGCGCACGAACGGCACCATGATCTCGACGTTGGTCAGGCCCATCTCGTTGCGCACACGCTTGAGGGCGCGGCACTCGAGTTCGAAGCAGTCACGGAACGATTCGCTGATGTAACGCGAAGCGCCTCGGAAGCCCAGCATCGGGTTTTCTTCTTCCGGCTCGTAGAGCTTGCCGCCAATCAGGTTGGCGTATTCGTTGGACTTGAAGTCCGACAGGCGCACGATGACCTTTTTCGGCCAGAACGCAGCCGCCAGGGTGCTGATGCCCTCCACCAGTTTCTCGACGTAGAAACCGACCGGATCGTTGTAACCGGCAATGCGCTTGTCGACGCTGTCCTTGATCTCCGGCGGCAAGCCGTCGTAGTTCAGCAACGCCTTGGGGTGCACGCCAATCATGCGGTTGATGATGAATTCCAGGCGGGCCAGGCCCACACCCGCGTTCGGCAGTTGCGCGAAGTCGAAGGCGCGATCCGGGTTGCCGACGTTCATCATGATCTTGAACGGCAGGTCCGGCATGGCGTCCACGGAGTTCTTCTTGATGTCGAAGCCCAGTTCGCCTTCGAAGATATAGCCGGTATCGCCTTCGGCGCAGGACACGGTGACGCCCTGGCCGTCCTTGAGCAACTGAGTGGCGTTGCCGCAACCGACCACAGCCGGAATGCCCAGTTCACGGGCGATGATCGCCGCGTGGCAGGTACGTCCGCCGCGGTTGGTGACGATGGCGCTGGCGCGTTTCATCACCGGTTCCCAATCCGGGTCGGTCATGTCGGAAACCAGCACATCGCCGGCCTGGACCTTATCCATCTCCGAGACGTCCTTGATGATCCGCACCTTGCCGGCGCCGATGCGCTGGCCGATGGCACGGCCTTCCACCAGCACGGTGCCGGTTTCCTTGAGCAGGTAACGCTCCATGACATTGGCCTGGGTACGGCTCTTCACGGTTTCCGGACGGGCCTGCACGATATACAGCTTGCCGTCGTCACCGTCCTTGGCCCATTCGATGTCCATCGGGCACTTGTAGTGCTTCTCGATGATCATCGCCTGCTTGGCCAGCTCGCTGACTTCGGCGTCGCTCAGGCAGAAGCGCGCGCGCTCGGCCTTGTCCACGTCGACGGTCTTGACCGAACGACCGGCCTTGGCTTCGTCGCCGTAAATCATTTTGATGGCCTTGCTGCCCAGGTTACGGCGCAGGATGGCCGGACGACCGGCTTCCAGTGTGCCTTTATGGACATAGAACTCATCCGGGTTCACCGCGCCTTGTACGACGGTTTCACCCAGGCCGTAGGCGCCAGTGATGAACACCACGTCACGGAAACCCGACTCGGTGTCGAGGGTGAACATTACCCCGGCGGTGCCGGTTTCGGAGCGGACCATGCGCTGAACACCGGCAGACAGGGCGACCAGTTTGTGGTCGAAGCCCTGATGCACACGGTAGGAAATGGCACGGTCATTGAAAAGGGAAGCGAAGACTTCCTTGGCGGCACGGATGACGTTTTCCACGCCACGGATATTCAGGAAGGTTTCCTGCTGGCCGGCGAAGGAGGCATCCGGCAGGTCTTCGGCGGTGGCCGAGGAGCGCACGGCGACGGCAACGTCGGGATTGCCTTCGGACAGTTTGGCGAAGGCGGTGCGAATTTCGGCGTTCAGCTTCTCGGGAAACTCGGCTTCCATGATCCATTGGCGGATCTGGGCGCCGGTCTTGGCCAAGGCGTTGACGTCATCGACGTCCAGGGCATCGAGCGCGTCGTGGATCTGTTTGTTCAGGCCGCTCAGTTCCAGAAAGTCACGATAAGCCTGAGCCGTCGTGGCGAAGCCACCTGGCACCGATACGCCGGCACCGGCGAGGTTACTGATCATCTCGCCCAGGGATGCGTTCTTGCCCCCCACATGCTCTACATCATGGACGCCGAGCTTATCGAGGGAAACTACGTACTCTACCAAGCTAACTGTGTTGGAAAAGCTCAAGGCACCGGTGGCTCCAGGGGAGCAAATACCGGCGATATGGCCTGGACCTGGAAAATAAGTGAGAATGCGGGCCACTGGCGGCCGGCAAATCGCGCCTATCATATCCAAGAATCGTCACTAGCTCACTAGGGCCCAAGGCGCAAATGAAACGATCTGCTTTCTTTATCTCCGACGGCACCGGCATTACAGCCGAAACACTGGGCCAAAGCCTGTTGGCGCAATTCGAAAACATTACCTTCGCCAAATTCATACGTCCGTACATCGACAGTGTCGACAAGGCGCGGGCCATGGTACAGCAAATCAATAAAGCCGCCGAAACCGACGGTTTCCGCCCGATTATCTTCGATACCATCGTCAATCAGGACATCCGTGAGATTCTCGCAACGTCCAATGGTTTCATGATCGACATTTTTTCCACCTTCCTGGCGCCTCTGGAGCAGGAGCTGAGCGAGCATTCCTCCTACTCGGTCGGCAAGTCCCATTCCATTGGTCATAACTCCAACTACATGGAGCGCATCGAGGCGGTCAACTTCGCCCTGGACAACGATGATGGCGCCCGTACGCATTATTACGACAAGGCCGATTTGATCCTAGTGGGTGTGTCGCGCTGTGGTAAGACGCCGACGTGCCTGTACATGGCGATGCAATTTGGTATCCGCGCGGCCAACTATCCGCTGACCGAGGACGACATGGAGCGCCTGCAACTGCCCAACGCCCTGCGCGCCCACCAGCACAAGCTGTTCGGCCTGACCATCGATCCGGATCGCCTCACCGCGATCCGCAACGAGCGCAAGCCCAACAGCCGCTATTCGAGCTACGCCCAGTGCGAATTCGAAGTGCGCGAGGTAGAAAACCTGTTCCGGCGGGAGAACATTCCCCACATCAACTCCACGCATTTTTCCGTGGAAGAGATTTCGGCGAAGATCCTGGTGGAGAAAGGGGTGGAGCGGCGGTTCAAGTAAACCCGCAACAACACAAAACCCTGTGGGAGCGAGCCTGCTCGCGATAGCGGAGTGCCAGCCAACATTAATGTCGCTGATCCACCGCTATCGCGAGCAGGTTCGCTCCCACAGGGGTTGAGGCGTCCTTACATGCTCTGCATTAATGGACTACCGCCACCTGCTCATCCATTTTCTTGCGCAGGCTCAAGGGACGCATGTCGGTCCAGACTTCTTCGATGTAGGCCAGGCAGTCCTTTTTGAAGCCGCTTTTGCCAACCGCACGCCAACCCTCGGGGATGGCTTTGTACTCAGGCCAGATCGAATACTGTTCTTCGTGGTTGACCACGACCTGAAAGACGATGTCCTCGCGGTCGAATACTGAAGTCATGGGTGTCTCTCCATCTTTGCTCGAGGTTCACTGCGGCGCATGCGCAGCCAGGGTATGAAAGGAACGTTTGGAGCCGGGTGAAAATTAGGCTTGGGCAACGGCAGCCTTCAAGGCGCGTCCGAAAATCTCGGCAACCCGGTCGATCTCCGTCGCTGTGATGGTCAGCGGCGGCAGGAAACGCACCACGCCGCCCTGCCGGCCACCCAACTCCAGGATCAACCCGCGTTTGAGGCATTCACGTTGCAACCGTGGCGCCAGGCGCGCATCTACCGGCGGATGGCCCAAGGCATCCGGCGTTCCGGCCGGGTCAACCAGTTCGACGCCGAGCATCAGCCCGCGACCACGGATATCGCCCAGTTGCGCAAAATCCCGCTGCAGGACATGCAGGTGTTCGCTCAAGCGATCGCCCATGGCGCTGGCGTGGGCCGGCAGGTTGTGTTCCACCAGATAGCGCATCACCGCGGAACCGGCAGCCATGGCCATTTGATTGCCACGAAAGGTCCCGGCATGGGCTCCCGGCAGCCAGGTGTCGAGCCAGTCGCGATAAACCACCACCGCCAGCGGCAGGCTGCCGCCGATGGCCTTGGACAGCACCACCACGTCTGGAATGATGCTGGCGTGTTCGAACGCGAACATTTTACCGGTGCGACCAAAGCCACTCTGGATCTCGTCGACAATCAACGCCACGCCCGCCTGCTCGGTGATGCGCCGCAACCCGCGCAACCAATCCAGATCGGCCGGTATGACCCCGCCCTCGCCCTGCACCACCTCGACGATCACCGCCGCCGGCAATTGCACGCCGGCCTCGGGGTCGGTCAGCAGGTTTTCCAGATAATGCAGATTGGCCTTCACCCCCGAGGCACCGCCCAAACCGAACGGACAGCGGTAATCGTAGGGGTAAGGCATGAATTGCACACCGTTACCGAGCAAGGCGCCCAAGGGTTTCTTCGGTCCCAGGCTGCCCATCAGGCTCAGCGCCCCCTGGCTCATGCCGTGATAACCGCCCTGAAACGACAACACGGTGCTGCGCCCGGTGGCCGTGCGCACCAGTTTGAGAGCGGCTTCCACCGCATCAGTGCCGGTGGGGCCGCAGAATTGGATCTTCGCCTCGGCGGCAAGGTCTGCCGGCAACAGGCCGAACAGGTCCTGGACGAAGCGGTCCTTGACCGGCGTGGTCAGGTCCAGGGTATGCAAAGGCAACTCATCGCTCAGCACCTGCTGGATCGCCTCGATCACCACCGGATGGTTATGCCCCAGGGCCAGGGTGCCGGCCCCGGCCAGGCAGTCGATGAAAGTGCGACCCTCGACGTCCTCGACATACAAACCCCTGGCGCGCTTGAGGGCCAAGGGAATGCGCCGTGGATAGCTGCGGGCATTGGACTCCTGCCGGCTCTGGCGGGCCAGCAGCGGCGACTCGTTGAATTGGTAGAGCGTCTCGGTCGGCGCGCAACTGACCCGCGCCGGCTGTGCTTCGATAAGACTATTGGCGACTGACATCTCTCGACCCCGCAATACACTGTAGTAGTGACCCAAATGGCACACCGGGCAGGTGCGCATCCGGTCGGGGCGCACGTGCAGGTCTCCTGTTGTGGAAACGCACCGGCGCGGCAAGGATTTACTCTGGAATCGAACTTTCCCCCGCAGGCTCGACCAGTGGCTTGTGCATGGCAATGGCGGTGACACCGCCGATGGCGAACGCCTCGGCGCTTTGCCTGAACCCCAGGTGTCGATAGAACCCGTGGCTGCTGCGTGTGCTGTTGAGGGTCGCCTGGACGACCCCGCGACCGCGCAACCACGCCTCGATGTCCCGTACCAGCGCTCGCCCGGCACCGCGGCGAAACCATTCCGGTTGCACATAGCAGAACGCGATTCGTCCTGAAACCGAGGCCATGGCGGTGCCCACCAGCCGCCCCTGCAAACGCGCCAGGGTCAGGCGCAACCTTGGGTCGAGCAGTAAGGGCTGTAGGTGGGCAAGGGTGTTGTGGCGTGTCCAGGCTGCCACGATGCGCGGGTCGTTACGGTGTTCGGCGGCACATCCGAGGCGGATGGAGCGTTCGGCGATCCGGCTGATGATGCCGGCATCGCTGGGGGTGGCGGTGCTGATTTCAATGAGTGGTTCCATGGCGCGGTGTTCCTCAGTCCTTGAGTCGAGCTGAGAAAAACATAGACCCGGATGAGGTGGGTGCGCTAATGGGAAGTTGTAGCTTCAAGCTTCAAGCGGTCCATCTTGTAGCTTGTAGCTTGAAGCTGCCCACTAGCCCCCCCTCACCGGCATCGTCAATTCAACCCGCAATCCGTCCGGACGGCTGTCGAAATGCAGACCGCAACCACAACGCTGGACGATGGCCTGGACAATCGCCAACCCCAGTCCGCAGCCGGTGCTCTGGCCGTTGCGCCAGAAGCGCTGGGTCAGGTACTGGATATCGTCGGCGTCAATGCCGGGACCATGATCGCGAACCTGGAAGCGTACGCGCTGGCCAATCATTTCCAGGCTCAATTGCACCTCGGTCCCGTCGGGCGTATGCCGCAAGGCGTTGTCCAGCAGATTGCGCAAGGCGGCGATGGAAAGCACCGCCGGCATTTGCACCGGCGCGTCGGACACCCCGGGTGCCAAGTGCAACTTGATCCGCTGGGGAGCGCCGCCGGTCGCATCCTGGATCGCCAGTCGCGCCACTTGCTCGGCGTTGCATTGCACGCCATCGTCGAACGACAGGCTGCCCTCGACCCGGGCCAGCAGCAACAACTGTTCGAGGGTGCGGTGCAAGCGGTCGGCGCCCTCCTCGGCCCGGGCCAGGGACTGATCGCGGGCGACGCCTTCGGTCATGCGCGCCACTTGCAGGTGAGTCTTGATGGCCGTCAATGGGCTGCGCAGTTCATGGGCGGCATCGCCGGTCAGCCGGCGCTCGCGCTCAATGGTCTTGCCGATCCGCTGGAACAGCTGGTTCTGGGTCTCAAGCAACGGCCGCAGTTCGCTGGGCAGCGGATGGATCTGCAACGGCTCCAGGGAGTCGGCATTGCGTCGCATCAATGCATCGCGCATGCGATTGAGCGGCGCCAGGCCCTGGCCAATGCCCAGCCATAACAGGCACAGGCAGCCCAGCAGCGCCACGCCGACCGGCACCGAGGCCGCCAACAGCACCGACATGTTCAAGGCTTCGCGTTCGATCTGGCGGTCGGCGGTGGTGATGCGCAAATCCCCTCGGGCCAGGGTGAAACTGCGCCAGGGCGCGCCGTCGATCATCTGGTCGTGAAAGCCCAGCTTCTCGGCTTCCAGGGTTTGGTCTGGGGTGCCATGGCTGCGGGCCAGGATCTCCCCCCGCAAGGAGCTGACCTGGCAAGCCATGCCCCCCGGAATGCTCACCTGCTCGGTTTTCAGGTGCGTGCCTTCCCCTTTGCTGGGCAATGGCATCTGTTCCAGCAGCCCGGCGACCATCCGCGCCGAAGCCACCAGCCGCTGGTCAAGGGAAAACATCATCTGGTTGCGCAGATCACTGAGCATCCACGCCGCCGCCAGGGCCCAGATCAGGGCGAAGGCCGCGCCGAGGGTCAGGCTCAGGCGCAATCGCAGACTCATCACTTGGAGGACTCCCCGTCGTCGGCCGGGCCCAGCCGATAACCCAGCCCGCGGACCGTCTCGACAATGCCATTGCCGAGCTTGCGCCGCAGGTGATGGATATGGACGTTGAGGGCGTTGCTTTCCAGTTCGTCATTGAAACCGTAGACACTGTCCTTGAGTTGCTCGGTGGACAGGACCCGACCGCGACTGTGCAACAGCGCCTGCAACAGTGACTGCTCACGCCGGGAAAGGTCCACCGGCTGTCCGCCGAGGGTGGTTTCCCGGCTGCTGGGGTCGTAAGTCAGGCGACCGTGCTCGATCAGATTGACGCTGCGCCCCGCCACGCGCCGTAGCAAGGTGTGCAGGCGCGCCGCGAGCTCACGCAGATCGAAGGGTTTGAGCAGATAATCATCGGCACCGGCCTGCAAGCCGTCGACCCGGTCGGTCACCGAGTCCCGGGCGGTGAGGATCAGCACCGGTATTTCCAGACCTTGCTGGCGCAATTGGCGCAACAATTTAAGGCCGTCCTCGTCGGGCAGCCCCAGGTCCAGCACCATGACGTCGAACCGGGCCACGCCAACCATCGCCCGCGCCGCCGACGCCGTGGCGACGTGTTCGACGGTCAGGCCCTGGGCCGTGAGCCCGGCGACGATCCCGCTGGCGATCAACTCATCGTCTTCGCAGACCAGTACGTGCATGGTAAGCCCCGTGGAAAAAGGTACATTAGGCCGCCGGCCGATTAAGCCGACATTATGCGACGAGTACGGCAAACATGGGCGATCATTGCTACCTGCCGATCGTCGCCGGGTTAATCGACGGTTAATCGCCAGTCGCCATCGTGCATTCCACTTGCTCCGTTCTAAGGCTTTATCCATGCGTCGATTGTTTTTGCTGTGGCTGCTCCTGATCTCGGGCCTGGCCCAGGCCGCCAATCCCTTCGAGACCAAAACCGATTTCCTGCCGGTGGAAAAAGCCTTCGTGTTCACCTCCGAACGCCTGGACTCCGGTGAAACCCAGTTGTTCTGGCAGATTGCCGACGGCTACTACCTGTATCAGCAGCGACTCAAATTCGACGGTCTTGCCGAGGCGCAAAAGCCGAAGTTGCCGGAGGGTGAAGCCCATAGCGACGAGTTTTTTGGCGATCAACAGGTTTATCGTCAGGCGCTGGAACTGAAGATTCCCGCCGGCGCCACCGGCAAGATCAAGGTCGGCTTCCAGGGCTGCGCCGACGCGGGCTTGTGTTATCCGCCCCAGACCCAAGTGGTGGACCTGGGTGGCACTGCACCAGCGGTTGCCAATGGTGAGGCGCCGGACCAGGCCTTGGCCAGCGGCCTGCAGCAACGGGCCTTGGGCTGGAGCCTGCTGGTGTTCTTTGGCCTGGGCCTGTTGCTGGCGTTTACGCCGTGCTCGCTGCCCATGCTGCCGATCCTGGCCGGGGTGGTGGTGGGCAGCGGTGCCAGCCCTCGGCGTGGATTGGCATTGGCCATCAGCTACGTGATCAGCATGGCCCTGGTGTATGCCGCCATGGGCGTAATCGCCGCGCTGTTGGGGGCCAACCTTCAGGCACTGCTGCAACAACCGTGGCTGCTGGGCACTTTCGCGGCGATCTTCGTGGTGCTGGCGCTACCGATGTTCGGTTTCTTCGAATTGCAGTTACCGGCCGCCCTGCGCGACCGCCTGGAAAGTGCCGGACGCCAGCGCCGCGGCGGCAGCCTGGTGGGCGCCGGTATTCTCGGAGCCTTGTCCGGCCTGTTGGTGGGCCCGTGCATGACTGCCCCGCTGGCCGGTGCGCTGCTGTACATCGCCCAAAGCGGCAATGCGTTGCACGGCGGGCTGATCCTGTTCGCCATGGGCGTGGGCATTGGCCTGCCGCTGTTGCTATTGGTGACCGTGGGCAATCGTTTCCTGCCCAAACCCGGCGCCTGGATGAATGTGCTCAAGGGCGTGTTCGGTTTCCTGTTCCTGGGCACCGCGATCCTCATGATTCGCCCGGTCATCGACGGCTCGCTGTGGATCGGCCTGTGGGGCACGCTGTTGTTGATTGCCGCCTATAGCGCCTGGCGGCAGACCGAAGGTTTCGGTCGCACAGCCTATGTATGCGGCAGCGCGTCGCTGCTGTTCGGTCTGTGGGGCAGCCTGCTGGTGATCGGCGCGGCAGGTGGCGGCGATGATTTCTTCCAGCCCCTGGAGGTCTATGCAGGCGCCTCGGAAAGCTCGGCCGTCAGCGCCCATGATGCCTTTATCACGGTCAGCGAGCCTGCCGCCCTGCAGCGGGAACTGGATGCGGCCAAGGCCCAGGGCCAATGGGTCTTGCTGGACTACTACGCCGACTGGTGCGTGTCCTGCAAGATCATGGAAAAACAGGTGTTCGGCCGCGCCGATGTGCTGGACGCCTTGAAAGACGTACGTCTGGTGCGTCTGGACGTCACCGCCGACAATGCCGCCAGTCGCGAACTGCTGGGCCGCTATCAAGTGCCGGGGCCACCGAGCCTGCTGTGGATTGGCGCCGACGGTCAAGAGCGGCGCAGCCAGCGGATCACCGGGGAAGTCAATGCCAAGGAATTCCTGGAGCACTGGAACATGACTCGGAACGCGCGCTGATGCTGACGTTTACCCTCGGCACCTTTGCCATTGCGCTTAACCATCTATTGCTGATCAGCGCGTTGGCACTGGCGACCCTGGTAGGCTGGCGAGTAGCCAAGCGCGGTGGCGAAAACCCGGAATCGGTGCTGTTCGTGCTGTTTTTGCTGGGGCTTCTGGCCGCACGGATCGGCTTCGTCGGCGCCTACTGGAACCACTACCAGGATGACCTGTGGCAGATCGTCGACCTGCGCGACGGCGGTTTCCTGGCCTGGCCGGGGATTGTCGCGCTGGTGATTGGCGCGTTGCTGTGGGGCCGGCACCGACCGGCCTTGCGCCGGCCGTTGGGTTTCGGCGTGGGCAGCGGCCTGTTGTTCTGGCTGGTGGCGACGATGTCGTTGACGATCTATGAACAAGGCACCCGACTGCCGGAAATCAATCTGCGTAACGCCAACGGCGAGACGGTGAAACTCACCGATTATCAGGGCGGGCCCCTGGTGATCAACCTCTGGGCCACCTGGTGCCCACCCTGCCGGCGCGAAATGCCCGTGCTGGAAGAGGCCCAGCAGCAGCGCCCGGACCTGACGTTCCTGTTCGTCAACCAGGCCGAAAGCATGCAAAGCGTCAGCACTTATCTGGCCACTCAGGGCTTGAGCCTGGACAACGTGCTGTTTGATGGCAGCGGTCGCCTCGGTCAAGCCGTCGGTTCCATGGCACTGCCAACCACCTTGTTCTACAGCGCCGACGGCCGCCTGCTGGACAGTCACTTGGGCGAATTGTCAGAAGCGAGCCTGGCCCGCGCCCTGGAGAACTTCGAAATGCCGGATTCAACCTCGGCTCCCCACTCCGCCACAAGGAAACCCTCATGCCCCGCCTCCGCCACTTGCTGACCCTGGCCGTCGCCGCCACGCTGTCGCAGGCACCGCTGCTGCACGCCGAAGAACTGCCCGCGGCCATCAAGAAAATCGAAGCCAAGGGCGCGAAAATCGTCGGCACGTTCGAGGCGCCGGACGGATTGCGCGGTTACGCGGCGCAATACCAGAACCGTGGGATGGCGCTGTACCTGACACCCGATGGCCAGCATGTCTTGCTGGGCAACCTGTACGACGCCGACGGCAAGGACCTGAGCGCCGAGCCGCTGCAAAAGCTGGTCTATGCCCCAATGGCCAAGGCCATCTGGGGGAAGATGGAAGCGAGCAACTGGATCGCCGACGGCAGCAAGGACGCGCCGCGCACCGTCTATCTGTTCAGTGACCCGAACTGCCCGTACTGCAACATGTTCTGGGAACAGGCACGGCCATGGGTCAAAGCCGGCAAAGTGCAGTTACGCCACATCATGGTGGGCATCATCCGTGAAGACAGCCCAGGAAAATCCGCCGCATTGCTGGCGGCCAAGGACCCTGAGCAGGCCTTGGAAACCCACGAGAAGGCTGGCAAGGGCAGCGCGCTCAAACCCCTCAAGAACATACCGCCGGCCATCCAGGCAAAACTGGACGCCAACCTGCAGTTGATGGAAGAACTGGAACTGTCCGCCACCCCGGCGATTTTCTACCTGGATGACAAGGGCGAACTGCAACAGCAGCAAGGCGCACCGTCGCCGGACAAGCTGGTGAAGATTCTCGGGCCGAAGTGAGATCGACCTAGAGGGCCTCATCGCGAGCAGGCTCGCTCCCACAGGGGATGTGTGGCGACGACAAAATCAGCGTCAGGCACAGATCAAAATGTGGGAGCGAGCCTGCTCGCGATGGCGTCAGGTCAGCTGCGCAGAAACTCCAGCAAGGCTCGGGTCACGAATTCCGGGTTTTCCAGGTTGGAGATATGCCCTGCCTCTGGAATCAGCACATGCGGGCAGCCGATCAGCTCAGCCATTTCCAGCGCCTCGGACGGTGGTCGCGGTTTGTCCTGGTCGCCGCACATCACCAGCGTGCGCCCGGCGTCGAGCTCAGGCAGGCGCGGCAGGATATCGTCCCGACCAAAAATGATCCGTCCCAACGGCACGATACTGTCGCGCAGGCGGTCGGTCGGCAGTGCGGCCAGTGTGGCGCGAAACTGCTGGTAGAGCGCTGACTGCGGATCGATGCCCGGCCGGAAAAAGATCGGCACGACAATGTCCAGCAATGGCTCGGGGATGCTACCGCTGGCTTCGATCTTGTCGAACAGCGAAAAGTAATACTGGCGAGTCGGTTCAGGTTCGACCCCCACGTAAGTGTCCATCAACACCAACGCCTCAAGCCGCTTGGGCGCCATCAGCGCCAGCCGTGCGCCCCACATCCCGCCCACCGAAAGCCCCACCAGACTGAAGCAATCGACCTCCAGATGATCCATCAACGCCAGTGCCTGGCGAGCCAGATCGTCCAGGAATGTCATACCCTCAGGCAAACGCCCGGACTGGCCGTGGCCCCAAAGGTCCAGGGCGATCACCCGGTAATGCCGGGACAGTGCCTCGATCTGCGGTGCCCACATGGTGTGATCCCACAGGTAGCTGCTGCCCAGCAGCACCACCGGGCCCTGGCCTTGGTCCAGGTACTGAAGTGATTGCCCATCAAGGGTTGCAAAAGGCATTGATGACCTCCTTGTGTTGAATGGAGAAAAAGCCTTGGGAGACTGAGCCGTACAGGGCGAGGCGTCAACCGTGGGCTTTGCGGTGTTAGTAATGACGCCATCGCGAGCAGGCTCGCTCCCACCGGGGATTTGCGTCGATCACAAATCCATTGTGGGAGCGAGCCTGCTCGCGATGAGGCCTCTTATAGACGCCGCAGAACTACAATCCTTCCAATTGCGCCATCAAATCATTCAACCGATCCACCTTCTCCTCGGTTATTTCACTGGCCGCCAGCCCATCGATGTATTCGGCCAGTTCCTGCACCGTGCTGCACTCGAACATCGCCCGCAGCGGCACATTGCGTTGCAGGGCCTTTTGCACCCGCGAAGCGATTTGCGTCGCCAGTAACGAGTGGCCGCCCAGTTCGAAGAAATTGTCTCGCACCCCCACCCGCTCGACCTTGAGCACCTGGGCCCAGATGTCCGCCAGGGTCTGCTCCAGCTCATTGCCTGGCGCCTGGTAATCCTGGCTGTGCAACTGGCCGATTTCCAGGGCCGGCAAGGCGTTGCGATCGAGTTTGCCGTTGGCGTTGAGGGGCAAGCGGTCAAGCCACAGCCAGTGCAGCGGTACCATGTACTCCGGCAGTTCGGCGCGCAGGCGCTGCTTGATGCGTTCCAGGCGTTCGGCGGGCTTCAATGCCGAATCGGCGGCGACCAGATAGCCCACCAGATGCTTGCCGTTGGCGCCTTCCTGCACCCCCACCGCCCCATCGCGCACCTCGGGCTGTTCATGCAAGCGCGCTTCGATTTCCCCCAGTTCGATGCGGTAACCACGAATCTTCACCTGATGATCGATGCGTCCAACGTACTCCAGCACGCCGTCGCGACGCCGCCGCGCCAGGTCGCCAGTGCGGTACAAGCGCTCCCCTGGCGCACCAAACGGGTTGGGCACAAACACTGGGGCAGTGCGCAATGGGTCACTGACGTAACCGCGCCCTACCCCGGTGCCTGCCACGCACAACTCGCCCACCGCACCCAGCGGCACCAGGTCCAGCGCACCATCGAGCAAGTACAAACGGTTGTTGTCGGTGGGCGTACCAATCGGCAGGTAGCTGCCACGGGTCGAGGCCATGTCGACCCGGAAGAACGCCACGTCATCGGAGCATTCCGCCGGGCCATAGGCGTTAACCAGGCCAATGTCCGGGTAACGCAACAACCATTGATGGGCCAGCTCCGGCGGCATCGCTTCACCAGTGGGCAGCATCCAGCGCAGGCCGTCCAGGCCGATGCGGTCCTGGGCGAGCATGCCCTGGATCAGTGACGGCACGCTTTCCAGCACCGTGATGGCCTGGCGTTGCACATGCTCGAGCAGCCCTTGCGGGTCGTGGGCGATAACGTTGGGCACGATGTCCACCCGGGCGCCGAACAACGGCGCGGCGAGGAACTGCCAGACGGAAATGTCGAAACTCTGGGAGGCGGTCTGGGCGATCACGTCAGTCTCGCTCAAGGCCAAGTACGGCACCTTGCTGAGCTGGTTGTTGAGCATGCCGCGTTGTTCCACCATGACGCCTTTGGGCAACCCGGTGGAGCCCGAGGTGTAGATCACGTACGCCAGGTTGTCCGGGCCGCTGTAGATGCCAGGGTTTTGCTGCGAAACATCGCTGGCCTGGATACTTTCCCACACCAGCAACTTCGGTCGCCCGGAACAGGCGAACTCGTCCAGCAGCGCCAGCGCCTGGGCATGACAGGCCTGGGTGCAGACCAGCAGCGGCGTGCGGCTCAGCTCAAGGATGCGGCTCAGACGCTGACTCGGCAGGCCTGGGTCCAGCGGCAGGTAACCGGCACCGGCCTTGAAGCTGCCGATGATCATGCCGAGCAGGTCCAGGTCGCGCTCGGCCAGCAACGCCACCGGTTGATCGAGGCCCACGCCCGACGCGATCAAGGCATGGCCGAGGCGGTTGCTCCGTGCATTCAACTCGGCGTAGCTGTACGTCCTGTCCAGGCAGGTGGCGGCCACCCGTTGCGGATGGGCCGCGACCCGGGCCTCGAACAGCTCGACGTAACTTTGCTCCAACGCATAGGCACGCTCGCTCTGGTTGCAGCCTTCGATCAGGAAGTCCTGCTCCTGGGCGCCAATCAGCGGCAGCTCGGCCATGTCACCGTGAAAACCTTCCATCAGTACCAGCAGCAAGCGCTTGAACTCACCCAGCAAGCCCTGGACAGTGGATTCATCGAAGTAACGCTGGTCGTAGGACAGATGCAACCCCAAGTCATCCCCCGGGTAGCAGACCGCCGTGAGCGGGAAGTTGGTGTGGGTGCGGCCCGAGTCAGAGGTGGCGTTGAGGCTTTGGGCGCGATCCAGCACCGAAACTTCCACCGGCGCGTTCTCAAACACGAACAGACTGTCAAACAACGGTTGGCCCTTGGGCAGTTCGCTGACTTCCTGGATGCTCACCAATGGCAGGTATTCGTACTCGCGCAGTTGCATGTTGCTGTCGAGCAACTCACTGAGCCATTGGCGCACACTGCAACGCTGATGATCGTCGGGCATCCGCACGCGCAAGGCGATGCTGTTGATGAACAGGCCGACGGTGCGTTGCATTTGCGGCAGTTCCACCGGGCGTCCGGCCACGGTGACGCCGAACAGCACGTCCCGATCGCCGCTCACCCGCCGCAGCACCAGCGCCCACGCGGCCTGAGCGAAGGTGTTGACCGTCAGTTGATGAGCCTGGGCCAGTTCGCGCAACCGGGCACCGTCGTGGACATCGAGGCGGGTGTAGCAGTCGCCGACAATCATGCCGCCGCTGTCACCGGCGTGTTCACGCAGCAACGGCCGGTCGGTGGGGATCGGCGTGGTCCGTTCGAAACCTTGCAGGTTGCGCGTCCACCATTGCCGCGCCTCGGCCAGACTCTGGTGTTGTAACCAGCCGATGTAATCGCGATAACGCGGCGGCTCGGCCAGTCGCGGTTCGCGGTGTTCGCCAAGGGCGGTGTAGATCTCGAAGAAATCCTCCATCAGCAACGAACGGCACCAGGCATCGATCAGGATGTGGTGGTTGCTCATCATGAACCAGTAACGCGCCGCGCCAACCCGGATCAGGCGCAAGTGGAACGGGGCCTGGTTCAACAGATCGAAACCGGCCTCGCGCTCGTGCTTGAGCAACGCCTGGAGTTTCGCGTCCTGCTGATCCTCGGGCACTTCACACCAGTCCAGATAATCCACTGGCGTGCTGCCAGGCTTGTGGATGATTTGCAGCATTTCTTCGCCGACATTCCAGCAGAACGACGCGCGCAAGGCTTCATGACGAGCGATCACGGCTTGCCAGGCTTGAGCGAAACGTTGCCGATCCAGTTCGCTGTTGATGCGGTAGCGGTCCTGCATGTAATACAGGCCCGTGCCTGGCTCCAGCAATGTGTGCAGCAGCATGCCCTCCTGCATCGGCGTCAGCGGGTAGACATCTTCGATCTGCGCGGCCGGCACCGGCAGGCTGTCGAGTTGGGCCTGGGTCAGTTTCGCCAGGGGGAAGTCCGAGGGCGTCAGGCCGCCCGCCGCGTCCGTCAGACAATGTTCGATCAGACCCTGCAGCTCATTGAGGTAGGCATCGGCCAGCGCAGCGATGGCCTGGCGATCGTGCCGCTCAGTGCTGAACGTCCAGCGCAGCACCAGCTCGCCGCCGCTGACCTGACTGTCGACACTCAGCTCGTTGGGCAGCGGCGCATCGGGGTCGTGGATCGCCCCCAACGCAGCGTCCAGCGGCTGGAACAGCGCGTCGTGGCCCAGGGTCTGATCGAGCTGCCCCAGGTAGTTGAAGGTGATCGCCGCGTGCGGCAGGCCGGCCATCGCCTGGCGCGTCGCGGCGTCAGCCAGGTAGCGCAACACGCCGTAACCGAGGCCCTTGTGAGGCACCGCGCGCAGTTGTTCCTTGATGGCCTTGATCGAGGTGCCGAAGTCGTCACCCGCCGGGCTCAGGCGCAATGGATAAACGCTGGTGAACCAACCCACCGTACGGGTCAGGTCGATGTCATCGAACAGCGCCTCACGGCCGTGCCCTTCGAGCTGGATCAGCGCCGATGCGTGGCCGCTCCAGCGACACAGCACCCGGGCCAGGGCGGTGAGCAGCAGGTCGTTGACCTGGGTGCGGTAGGCCCGCGGTGCCTGTTGCAACAGTTGCCCGGTGCGCTCGGCGTCCAGGCGCACGCTGACGGTTTCGGCGTGACGTTCCTCAAGCCCGCCGTCAGGATGGGCGCAGGGCAGCGCCACATCCGGGCCGCTCAACCGCGCTTGCCACCAACCCAGTTCCTCGCGCAGCGACTCGCTGCCGGCGTAGGCCTGCAAGCGTGCGGCCCAATCCCGGAACGGGCTGGTCTTGGCCGGCAGGTCTGCGGTTTGCCCGGCACTGATCTGGCGGTAGAGCGTTTGCAGGTCATCCATCAATACCCGCCACGACACACCATCAACGACCAGGTGATGGATCACGATCAGCAGACGTTGGCGGCCATCGGGCAACTGCGCCAACACCGCGCGCAGCAAAGGCCCGCTCGACAGATTCAGGCTGCGCTGCGTCTGGGCAAACACCGTTTCACAGGCCTGCTCACTCTCCACGTCCACCTGCCGCAACAGCGCCGCTTCGGACAATGGTCGGTGCTCGGCGCGCCAATGCCCGGCCATTTCGGCAAAGCCCAGGCGCAACGCATCGTGCTGTTGGAAAACGCTGCGCAATGCCTGTTCCAGCACGGAGGGTTGCAGGGTGATGGCCGGCTCCAGCAACAACGCCTGGTTCCAGTGGTGACGGTTGGCAATCCTGCTATCGAAGAACCAATGCTGGATCGGCGTCAGCGCCGACTCACCGGCGAGCAGCCCCTGCTCAGCGCTCACTGACTGACTGTGGCTGGCGACACAGGCCAGGGCCTGCACGGTCTGGTGCTGGAACAGGTCGCGGGGCGTGAAGTGAATGCCCTGTTGCCGGGCACGGCTGACGACCTGGATGGACAGGATCGAGTCGCCGCCCAGTTCGAAGAAGTTGTCGTTCAGGCCGACCTGCTTCACGTTCAGTACGTCGCACCAGATCGCCGCCAGGGCCTGCTCCAGGGCACTGCTAGGTGCCAGGTAATGTTGGCGATTGAGCTCAGGATCCGGCATTGGCAAGGCACGCCGGTCGAGCTTGCCATTGGCGGTCAGCGGCATGCTCGCCAGCAGGATCAGGTGGGTGGGCACCATGTAGTCCGGCAGTTGAGCCTTGAGGTGATTTTTCAGCGCTTCGCGCAGGGCCGCTTGTTGCTCGGTGTCCTGTTCAACGACGTCGGTCACCAGGTAGCCGGCCAGTTGCTTGCCGCCTGGCATATCGAGCGCCAATACCACCGCCTCGCGCACGGCGTCATGTTCCAGCAAGCGGGTTTCGATTTCCCCCAGTTCGATGCGGAAACCGCGAATCTTCACCTGATGGTCGATCCGTCCCAAATACTCCACCTGACCATCGACGCGCTGGCGCACCAGGTCACCGGTGCGGTACAGCCGTCCACCATCGGCGGCAAACGGATCGGCGACGAAGCGTTCGGCGGTCATGCCCGGACGCTGGTGATAGCCCTGGGCCAATCCCGCGCCGCCGACGTACAACTCCCCGGTGGCACCTTGGGGCACCAGGGCCAGGTCGCCATCGAGGATATAGGCCACCCGCGCGCCGATCACGCTGCCAATCGGCACACTCGCCGCGCCCTCTTCCAGTTGCTCAGGGGCCAGGCTCGCCAGTGGCATGACCACGGTTTCGGTCGGGCCATAGGCGTTGAAGAACAGGCTCGGCTTGAACGCCGCACGGATGCGTTGCAAATGCTCGCCGGTCAGGGCTTCGCCACCGGTGATGCACATGCGCACCGGCAGGGTTTGTCCCTGGGTCGCCAGCCATTGCGCCAACTGGCTGCCGTAGCTGGGGGTGAAGCCGAGGATGTTGATGCGTTGTTCGCGAATCAGCCCGCAGATCTGTTCGGCGTCCCACTGCCCTTGTGCGCGCAGCACCACCTGGGCACCGCTGAGCAGCGGCACCAGCAGGCGCTCGGTGGCGGCGTCGAAGTTGATGGAATAGAAATGCAGTTCGCAATCGTCCGGGCGCATGCCGAAACGCTGGATCACCGCCTGGCAGTGCATGGCGATTTCACCGTGGGACACCACCACGCCCTTGGGCTTGCCAGTGGAACCTGAGGTGTAGATCAGGTAGGCCTGATGCTGCGGCAGGTTGATCAGCGGCGGTGCCTGGTCCGGGTAGCCGGCCAGGGCCGGGCTATCGTCCTCCAGGCACCAGCCCTCTACACCGGCCGGCAATGGGCCCAGGGCCTGGAACATCGCCCGGTCGCTTAGCAGCAGACCGAGACCACTGTCTTGGATCATGTAATGCAAACGGTCCAGCGGGTATTCCGGGTCCAGCGGCACGTAGGCGCCGCCGGCCTTGAGGATCGCCAACAGGCCAACGACCATCTCCAGCGACCGCTCCAGGGCCAGGCCCACCCGCACCTGCGGCCCGACGCCGCGCTCGCGCAGCATCCAGGCCAGGCGGTTGGCACGGCGTTCGAGTTCGGCGTAACTCAGGGTCTGCCCGGCAAAGGTCAGGGCCGGTGCGTCGGGGCGCGCCAGGGCCTGTTCGCTGAACAGTTGATGGATGCATTGATCCAGGCGGTGTTCGCCGGGTTCGACGCCGAGGCTGTCGCGCATCTGTTGCTGCTCGCGGGCATCGAGCAACGGCAATTCGCTTAGCCGCTGGGTTGGATCGGCCAGCAGTGCCTCCAGCAGATTGCGCCAGTGTCCGGCCATGCGGGCGATGCGCGGTTCGTCGAACAGGTCGGTGCTGTAGGTCAGGCAGCAACCCAGGCGATGGTCCAGGTCGGTGACTTCCAGATTCAGGTCGAACTTGGTGGCCCGGGCATCGTTGGCCAGGTATTCGACGCTCATCCCGGCCAGCGTGCGGCTCTGCTGGAACTCCCAGCGCTGCACGTTGCACATCACCTGGAACAGCGGGTTGTACGCGGCACTGCGCGGTGGTTGCAGGGCTTCGACCAGATGATCGAACGGCAAATCCTGATGGGACTGGCCTTCGATCACCGTCTGACGCACCTGCTCGAACAACTCAGCCACCGACATTTGCCCGTCGAGCTGGCAGCGCAGTACCTGGGTATTGAGGAACGCACCGATCAGCCCTTCGCTTTCCGGACGGATGCGGTTGGCCACCGGCGCGCCGATGCGCAGGTCGGTCTGGCCGCTGTAGCGATAAAGCAGCACGGCCAGGGCGGCGGTCATGGTCATGAACAGGGTCAAGCCCTGTTGCGCATTGAAGGCGCGGACTCGGGCGGCGAGATCATCACTGAGGTCGAATCGGAACAATTCACCGCGATGGCTTTGCACCAGCGGACGCGGACGGTCGCCCGGCAATTCGAGCAACGGGTGTTCGCGACCCAGTTGTGCGGTCCAGTAGTCCAGTTGCCGTTGACGCTCGCCAGACTCCAGCCACTGGCGCTGCCAGACGCTGTAGTCCAGATACTGCACCGGCAAGGGTTCCAGTGGCGATTCACGGTCGTCGATAAAGGCTTCGTACAGCGCACTCAGTTCCCGGGCAAAAATATCCATTGCCCAGCCTTCGGTGACGATGTGGTGCAGGGTCAGCACCAGGTAATGTTCCTGCTCGGCGGTCTTGACCAGACAGACCCGCAGCAATGGCCCGGTTTCCAGGTCGAAGGGTTTGTGGGCTTCGCTGTCGGCCAGTTGCTGCACCCGCTGTTGGCGAATATCGACGGCCAACGTCGAGAAATCTTGCCAGTCCATGCGCAGGCCGGTGTTGGCGTGCACCTGTTGCCGGGGCACGCCATCGACGCTGGGGAAAGTGGTGCGCAGGGTTTCATGGCGCAGGACCAACGCCTGCAACGCCGCCTCGAAACGCCCGACATCCAGCACCCCGCGCAACCGCGCCATGCCGCCGACGTTGTAGGCCGGGCTGTCGGGCTCCATTTGCCAGAGGAACCACATGCGCTGCTGGGAATAAGACAACGGCACCGGTTGGCTGCGATCGACCTTCTCGATCGGCGGTTGCCGGTTGGTCTGGCCGCTGGCCTTTATCAAGCGCACCTGTTCGGCGAACGCACCCAACTCGCTGGCCTCGAACAAGGTGCGCAACGGCAGCTCGATATCGCAGGCCTGGCGGGTGCGGGAAATGATCTGGGTCGCCAGCAGCGAATGACCGCCCAGGGCAAAAAAGTCGTCCCGCAGACCGATGCGGTCGAGCCCCAACACGTCGCGCCAGATGCCAGCGACCTGCTGCTCGAGGGCACTGACCGGCTCGACGTGTTCACGTACTTGCCAGTGCGGTTCGGGCAAGGCACGCCGGTCGAGTTTGCCGCTGGGGCTCAGGGGCATGGCGTCCAGGCGCAGCAATTGCGCGGGCACCATGTAGTCCGGCAGCTCGGCGGCCAGGGCGGCGTTGAGTCGGGCGTTTTGGAGGTCCTGATCTTGCCCGACATCGCAAGCGGTGTAATAGCCGATCAGTTGCGGGCCGGCCGAGGTCTCGCGTACCAGCACCGCCACTTGGGCCACGCCGTCCTGGGCCAGCAGCCGCGCTTCGATTTCCTGTGGTTCGACCCTGAAGCCGCGCAGCTTGACCTGTTGGTCGAGACGGCCAAGGTATTCGATCACGCCATCGGCGCTCCAGCGCACCCGGTCACCGCTGCGATACAACCGCGTGCCCGCCACGCCCAGCGGGTCGGCGATAAAGCGCTCGGCGCTCAAACCCGGACGCCCGAGGTAACCCCGAGCCAGCCCCAGGCCGCCGATACACAATTCACCCGGCACACCGGCGGGCACTGGGTTGAGTTCACTGTCGAGCACGCGGCACACCACATTGCCCAGCGGCCGGCCGATGGGCGAGCGCTCGCCGTCGGCGACGCTGCAATGCCAGTGGGTGACGTTGATGGCGGTTTCGGTCGGGCCATAACGGTTGTGCAATTGCGCTGACGGCAGCTGCGCCAGCACGCGGTTGCGCAGTTCGGCCGGCAAGGCCTCACCGCCACAGAAGACCCGGCGCAGGCTGGTGCAGCGGGCACTCAGGGGCTCGTCGATAAACAGGCTGAGCAGCGGCGGCACGAAGTGCAGCGTGGTCACGCCAAATTGTTGGACCAACTGCGCGATGCGGTGCGGGTCACGGTGTTCGCCAGGGCCGGCCAGCACCAGTTGGCAACCGGTGATCAGCGGCCAGAAACACTCCCACACCGACACGTCGAAACTGATCGGCGCCTTTTGCATCAACACATCGGTTTCGTCCAGCCCGTAAGTGTCCTGCATCCATTGCAGTCGCTCAGCCAGGGCGGCATGGGTGTTGCCGACGCCTTTGGGTTGGCCGGTGGAGCCGGACGTGTAAATCACGTAGGCCAGATGATCGCCATCCAGGTGCAAGCCCGGCGGGTTGCTCGGCCATTGCTCCAGGTGCAAGGCATCCATGGCGATGACGCTGACGCCCTCGCAGAGGGGCAAGCGTTCAAGCAATGCAGTTTGCGTCAGCAGCAGATCGACGCCGCTGTCCTTGAGCATGTAGGCCAAACGCTCGGCCGGGTAATCGGCATCCAGCGGCACGTAGGCGCCGCCGGCCTTGAGGATCGCCAGGACACCGATGAGCAACTGCGGCGAACGCTCGGCGGCAATCGCCACGCACACGTCCGGACCGACGCCTTTGTCGCGCAGGTAATGGGCCAGGCGATTGGCCTGGGTGTGCAGCTCGGCGTAATCCAGGCAGCCATCGTCCCACAGCAGCGCAGTGCGTTGCGGCGTGCGCCGGGCCTGCTCGTTCAACAGCTCCGGTAGCCATTGGCGGGCCGGCGCGCACGGGGCCGCGCCCCACTGCTGCTGTTGGGTGTATTCATCGGCGCTCAATAACGGCACATCGCCGATGGCCTGCTGCGGATCGGCACAGACCGCGTGCAACAGGTTGCAGTAATGCATCGCCAACCGCGCGATGGTCGGCGCCTCGAACAGCTCGTCGGCGTAGTCGAACGACAGCGTCAGCCGGCCGTTGCGATCCTCTTCGCTGTGCAGTTGCAGGTCGAACTTGGCTTCGCGGCTGTGCCACGGCAACTCCTCGGCCAACAGCCCCGGCAAACGACGCAAGGCGCTCAGGTCTCGCTGTTGATGGTTGAACATCACCTGGAACAGACCTTGCTCGCGCGCCTGGGGGAACGCTTCGAGCAGTTGTTCGAACGGCAGGTCCTGATGGGCCTGGGCACCGAGCGTGGCCTCCCGGGCCTGGGCCAACAGCGCGGCAAACGGCTGGCGCGAATCGACCTGCCCGCGCAGCACCTGGGTATTGATGAAAAAGCCGATCAGCCCCTGGGTCTCCAGGCGTGGACGGTTGGCGTTGGGCACGCCGATGCGGATGTCGGATTGGCCGGTGTAACGCTGTAACAGCGCCTGGAAGGCCGCCAGCAACAGCATGAACGGGGTTGCATCGTGGGCCTGGGCCACTTGGCGCAAGGCATCGCCGAGGCCTTTGTCCAGGCGCAGACTATGGCGGGCGGCGCTGCGCTGGCGTTGCGCACTGCGGGGATGGTCCGTGCTCAGGGCGAGGGTCGGATGTTCGTCGCCCAGTTGCTGTTTCCAGTATGTCAGTTGCCGCTCGGCCTCCCCTTGAGCCAACCACTGGCGCTGCCAACTGCCGTAGTCGGCGTACTGCAATGGCAACGGCGCCAACGCGGCGACCTGCCCCTGGCATGCAGCAGCATACAACCGGGCAAACTCATCGATCAGTACGCTCATCGACCAGCCGTCGGCGATGATGTGGTGTAGCGTGACCAACAATTGGTGGTCACCCTCATCGAGACGCAACAAGGTGACCCGCCACAGTGGGCCCTTCTGCAAATCGAACAGCAGCGCCGCTTCATCGTCACGCATCTGCCGCGCCTGGGCTTCGCGTTGGTCGGCGGGCAGGTCGCTGAGGTCGATCACGCGCAGCTTGAACTCACCGGCCGGATCGACCTGTTGCAGGGCGACACCCTCGCGCTCCAGAAATCGTGTGCGCAGGGCTTCGTGGCGTTCGAGCAGTTGCTGGAAACTGGCCCGTAGTGCGTCTTCGTCCAACTCACCGTGCAGGTGCAAGCCGCCGGGGATGGTGTAGGCGCTGCTCGCCGGATCCAGTTGCCAGGTGATCCACAACCGATTCTGGGCAAGGGATTGCGGCAACGCTTCGTGGCGCGGCAACGGGCTGATCACGCCTTGGGCCTCGCCCCCTGCCTGTTGCTGATTCGCCACCGCTGCCGTGAACGCTGCGAGGGTCGGCGCTTCGAACAACAAGCGCAGATTCAGCGCCAGCCCCAGCCGCTCTTGCAGCCGTGCGACCACTTGAGTAGCGGCGATGGAGTTACCGCCCAACAGGAAGAAATGATCGTCGCCATGGACGTGTTCAATCTGCAACTGCTCGCACCAGACTTGGCCGATCAATGTTTGCAACGGCGATGACGAGCGAGCGTCAGGGCTTGCTTCAACCGCGACTGAGGGGAACAGCGCATAACTGTCAAGACTGCCGTCGGCCCATCGGGTCCGACAGGCCGAGCGTTGCAACTTGCCGCTGGAGGTCTTGGGCAACGCGCCCGGATTGAGCAACACCACCACACTCGGCGCTTGCTGACAGGCTTCGGCCACCGCCTGGCGAATGGCTTTGATCAACGCTTCGGGTGGCAGGATCTTCTGCACGCTGCGGCTGATTTCCGCCGCGATGCCGATGCCTTCCTCGCCGCCAGCGTCGACCGCGAACGCCGCCACCCGGCCCTTGCGCACGACTTCCACTTCCCGCTCGATGGTTTGCTCGATGTCCTGGGGGTAGAGGTTATGACCGCGCACGATCATCAGGTCCTTCAGGCGGCCGGTAATGAACAGCTCACCCTCACGCAGGAAACCCAAGTCGCCGGTGCGCAGCCAGGTGCGGCCATCGTGCTGGACGAATGTCTTGGCGCTGGCCTCAGGGTTTCGCCAGTAGCCATGCGCAATGCTCGGCCCGCAGGCCCAGACTTCGCCGACCCGGTTGTCGGTCAGCGGCTGCAAGGTGTTGGGCTCGACGATCAGCACCGCATGCCCGGGCTGGCTCACGCCGCAACTCATCACCGTACAGCCCTGCCCTGGCTCGGCACGGTGGTGCGCCAGTGCCGTGTCGTCCATTTGCAACGACGGGATGCCTTGACTGCGCGGTGTGCCCGCGACGAACAAGGTCGCTTCAGCCAGGCCATAGGACGCCATGAAACTGTCCGGCGTGAAGCCGCACGGCGCGAATTTCTCGGCAAAGCGTTCCAGGCTGTCGAGACGAATCGGCTCGGAGCCTGAATAAGCCACGCGCCAGCCGCTCAGGTCGAGGCGCTTGAGCGCCGACTCACTGACCCGCTCGCTGCATAGCCGATAGGCGAAGTCCGGGCCGCCGCTGATGGTGCCGCCGTATTCGCTGATCGCCTCCAACCAGCGCAATGGCCGGGCCAGAAAGTATGCGGGCGACATCAATACGCAGGGCACACCGCTGAAAACCGGCTGCAACAGGCCGCCGATCAGGCCCATGTCGTGGTACAGCGGTAGCCAGCTGACGATCACGTCGTCAGGGTTCAGATCGATGCCGAAGCCGTGGCGGATCAATAATTCGTTGGCCACCAGGTTGCCATGGCTGACCTGCACCCCCTTGGGCAATGCGGTGGAGCCAGAGGTGTATTGCAGGAAAGCGATGTCATGGTCCTGCAGATTCGGTTGCAGCCATTGCCCGGCGCGGGCCGGATCAAGGGTATCGACGCACAGCACCGGCGGAGCCGACTCGATGGCTTGCAGCGGCTCGCGTAGATCGCTGCGGGTGAGCAATAGACGCGGCTCGGCATCGGCAATGATCGACAGCAGGCGTTCCTGGTGGTGGCGACGGGCGGACTCCGGCGGATAGGCCGGCACCGCGATCACCCCCGCGTACAGGCAGCCAAAAAACGCCGCGACGTAGTCCGGGCCACTGGGAAACAGCAAAACCGCACGGTCACCGAACGCCGCTTCGGCCTGCAAGGCGGCGGCGATGGTCCGGGCACGCAGGTCCAGGTCGCGATAACTCAGTACAACACTTTGCTCCGGAACGTCGGCAAGGAAGCGCAAGGCCACACGGTCCGGCGACAACGCGGCGCGGCGCTGAAGGGCATGAGCCAGGGTGCTGGGGAGTTCGAACGCGTCGGTCATGAGGTTTCCTGCCTGAAATTCGGCTTGCGAGTGGTATCTGGTGGCCTGCGGAATGCGGTTCGGCATCGGGACTGCCGCCCGAAACCTTCATCCCTGAGAACGGATACCGTCGGCAAATAATTAGTCAGCAGCCTCTTGATCCAGACCCGCCGGAAAGCAGAACACCGCGGCAACGGGTCGCAGTTCTCACGCTGGACTTCTCAGCATCAATAATTCTTCTTCTCAATTGACAATCATTATCATTCAGCCTAATTTGTCGCTCGATATGCAGGACGAGTCGGACAGATCCCTCGTCCTGCTAACTTTTTGCAACAAGGTGAATTCCATGACGGAACAAGTATCCACAAGCAGGTGCGACTCACCGTTACTTCAGGCATTCGTGGATAACCGGATGATCCTGGTCAAGATCGCAGCCCGAATCACCGGTTGCCGGTCCCGGGCAGAAGACGTGGTGCAGGATGCGTTTTTCCGGCTGCAATCGGCGCCCCAGATCACCTCGTCCTTCAAGGCTCAGCTCAGTTACCTGTTTCAGATCGTGCGCAACCTGGCGATCGACCATTACCGCAAGCAGGCGCTGGAACAGAAATACTCGGGGCCGGAAGAGGAAGGGTTGAATGTGGTGATCCAGGGGGCTTCGCCAGAAACGTCACACATCAATTTCTCGACGCTGGAGCACATCGCCGACGCGCTCACCGAACTGCCCAGCCGCACCCGCTATGCCTTCGAGATGTACCGCCTGCACGGTGTGCCACAGAAGGATATCGCCAAGGAGCTGGGGGTCTCGCCGACCCTGGTGAACTTCATGATCCGCGACGCCCTGGTGCATTGCCGCAAGGTGTCGGGAGTGCGTGGGGATACCTTTGCCCGGCGGTGATTTTGCACTGATTTTTCGGGCCTTATCGCGAGCAGGCTCGCTCCCACAATGGATCTGCGCACTCACAAAGTCTGTGCTGTGCGCAATCCCTGTGGGAGCGAGCCTGCTCGCGATGGGGCTCTAGGGGCTTACAACCTCACATCAACCTACACCGATCAAAAAACCGCTCACGCCCCAGAATCATCAGCGCCGCGCGCTTGTGGGGGAAATCGAATTCCTTTTCACAGTGGAAACACTGGTTGTGCAGATGACCGATCATCCGGGCGTTGTCGGCTCGAGGTTCGGCCACCACCCGCTCGGTGCGCGGGTCGTCGAGAAACAGGTAATGCACCAGCGCCGACAGCCAGCTCGCCACCTTGTGCGGGCCGCGGTGTTGCTCCTCGCCCACCAACATGTGAATGCCGCGATCATAATTGTGCACGTCATAGAACGGCGCGATCCGATCCTCCTTGGCCCAATAGGCTTCGAAGTAGGCGAAAGGCTGGTCGTCGAAACAACCGATCAAGGTTAGCACCCGGGGATCGCGCTGCAGTGTGCTCAGATACTCGCGATGTTGTTCCAGGCTGCCCTCCTCCTGCCAGAAACTCGCCACCCGAGGACTGTTCTGCCAGCGGTTGAAGCGCGTCAGGTCCTGTTCGATTTCCAGGGTGCGCAACGACACCCAGGCTCCCAGGCGCGCATCGAAGCGCCGATACACCTCGCCTCGCGGCTTCATGGGCCGGCGCGGATGACGCTTGCCATCGGTGATGATCATTTGTTGCGGATAGCTGCCGTTGAACGACTCCCCCAGCCAGGGTTGCGGCAGTTGCCAGAACATCGTGCGCTCGCAGATGTATTCGTCGGCACACTCGCCGGGCGTCAGCAGTCCGCTGAGCAAGGCTTCACCGGGGCGCTCGGGCAGATGCCAAGTCAGGCGTCGGCATTCAGGATCGCGGGCGAACAGCCAATAGCAGGCCGCCCAAAGCGCCGGGCCTACGGGCCGATCGTTGATTTCCTGCAAATGCACATGCAGCTCGGTACCACGCTCCAGGCGCAGCCGGATCAGCGGCGCGCCCTCAAGCATCAGGCTCAGGTGGCGTTCGGTTTCATCGGCGCCGAGACGGCGACCGCCGGGTAAAGGCAGCGTCGTCGGGTGCTTGAGATTGGACATGGGCGGGGCTCACGTAGTCGTCGGTAGTCAACGTGTGACGTGAGCCAGGCAGGGAAATTTAGTGCCCCGTTCAATGATCGTGCGCTGGCACCAGCTGTATCTGGTAGGGCTTGAAAATCGCCAGCATCTGCCCGTCGTCCCGCAGCTTTTGCAGCAGTCGCTCGAACGCTTCGCCAGAGATCGGCGCCTGGGGGCGGATCAGCGCGTAATGGTGGTAAATCTGATCGATACGTTCGGATATCAGCAATTGAGGGTCGACGTCAGGATTGCGCAGCACGTAGTCGATGAGGTACGAACGGGTGACCAGCGCAATGTCCGCACGCCCGCGCAAGACCATCAGCAGGTTGCTGTCATGGGAATACGTCAGCGTGGCGTTGTATTGGCCGGTCAGGAACTTGGGGTCGGCGTTGAATTCGGCAAAGGCGTAGTGGTAGCCGCTGAAGAGCGCCAGGCGCTTGCCCCTCAGATCAGAGAAATAGTCTTGCTGACGATCCGGTTGACGCTGGGCAACGAAGATTTCCGCATCTTCCAGACCCATGTCTACCGCAGTATGAGGCACATCCTTCCAGCCCCAGTCCGGGTTCTCGAAAATGGCCATGTCGACCCGGCCCTGCTTGAAATCATTGAAACGGCGCGGAATCGACGTCGGAACCAGCACGAATTGATAGTCGCTTTGGGCCTTGTTCAAGGCTTCTACCAACTGCGGCAGCAAACCGGTATCCGCGCCAGTTTCGGGGCGTATCGTGTAGGGCGGAAAATGCGCTGCGCCAATCCTGACCAGTTGCGCAGCCGTGGCCGGCAACGCGAACACTGCAATAAACGCAGCCAGCAAGACGCGCGAGGCTATCCCCATCGTTGAAAACGTCAAGACAGCTCACTCCCCAGAAAATTAATCATCAGTGAATCCAACCAGGCATCTCAATGCATCACGCAGGGCACGCAGGGCGACCACTCAGCGGCATTGCTGCCTCTTTTTATTTTTCTTCAAGCACCAGAATCAAGGCCTGCTCGGCCAACTCATCAAGACTCATGCTGCCCTCGGCGCGAAACCAGGTGGTGGTCCAGGACAGGGCGCCGGTCAGGAAACGACGGGTGATGAACACGTCGCCCCGAATATACCCCGCGTCCTTGGCCTGCCCAAGAACCTCAAGCCACAGGGCCTCATAAATATCACGCAAAGCCAGCACCTGTCTTTGACCTTGCTCAGACAACGAACGCCATTCGTAGACCAGGACCGCCATCGCCTCGCCGCTGCCGCCCATGATCGATTGCAACTCGCAGCGAATCAGCGCCAGGACCCGCTCGCGCACACTATCGGCCTCGGCCAGCGCCGCGCGCATCAACGCCGTGTTGTAGCGAATGGTCTCTTCCATCACCGCCCGCAGGATCTCGTCCTTGCTTTTGAAGTGATGAAAGATGCTGCCCGACTGGATGCCCACCGCGCTCGCCAGGTCGCGCACCGTGGTGCGCTCGAACCCTTTGTTGCGAAACAGGTGGGCGGCGGTCTGGAGCAGTTTGCCGCGAGCGCTGTCAGGATCGGTCAGTTGCCCGTTATCGACCAGCTCACGCATCACGTTCAGGGCTTTTTGCTCATCCACCCATTCTCTCCTACAGTCGATCGATCAACGTCGGGCCACGCTTGCGGAACCGACGAGGTGGCGCGGGCAATTTAAGCTGGCCGGGGCACCCAAGCAAGCGCTTGGATCGAAGAACCGGCGGTCGTTTACAAACCAAGCGCTTGCTTGGTAGTCTCGGGCGACGTCGGCCGGAGGGAGCACCATGCCAAAAACGATACGTATCGGTTGTGCCAGCGCCTTCTGGGGCGACACCTGTACCGCTGCGGCGCAACTGGTCGAAGGCGCCGAACTGGACTACCTGGTGTTCGATTACCTGGCCGAGGTCACGATGTCGATCATGGCCGGGGCGCGCATGAAAGACCCTCGGGGCGGCTATGCCACGGACTTCATCGAAGTGCTCTCACCGCTGCTTGCTCGTTTGCATGAACGCAAGATCCGCGTCATCAGCAATGCCGGCGGGGTCAACCCCCAGGCCTGCGCCGCCGCTCTGCAAGCGGCCTGCGACAAGGCCGGCGTGCCCTTGAAGATCGCGGTGCTGCTGGGAGACGACCTGCAACCACAATTCGAACAGCTCGCCAGCCAGGGCATTGTCGAGATGTTCAGCGGCGCGCCCCTGCCGGCGGTGTGCGTGTCCACCAACGCTTACCTGGGTGCCCCCGGCATTGTCGAGGCCTTGCGTCTGGGAGCCGACATCGTGATCACTGGCCGAGTGGTGGACAGCGCCGTGGTCAGCGCGGCCCTGGTGCATGAGTTTGGCTGGGCCTGGCACGACTACGACAAACTGGCCCAGGCCGCATTGGCCGGACACCTCATTGAGTGCGGGGCTCAATGCACGGGCGGTAATTTCACCGACTGGCGGGAAGTACCGGATTACGAGCACATCGGTTTTCCCATCGTTGAAGTCAGCGCCGACGGCCAATTCATCGTCACCAAGGCCGAAGGCAGCGGCGGGCTGGTCACGCCGCTGACGGTCGGGGAGCAACTGCTCTATGAAATCGGCGATCCCCAAGGCTATCTCTTGCCGGACGTGATCTGCGACTTCAGCCAGGTCAGGTTGATCCAGCAAGGCAAACACGCGGTGCGCGTCCAAGGCGCCAAGGGCTTGCCGCCCACCGAACAATACAAGGTCTGCGCCACCTGGGCCGATGGTTTTCGCTGCACCGCCCTGTGCCTGATCGCCGGCATCGATGCGGTGGCCAAGGCCGAACGGGTCAGCCAGGCGATCATCGCCAGGACTTCGCAGCTGTTCAGTTCGCGCGGCTGGGCGCCCTACAGCGAGGTGAACATCGAGCTTCTGGGCAGCGAAGCCACTTACGGCCAGCACGGCCGGCGCCAGGACAGCCGTGAAGTGGTGATCAAACTGGCGGTGCGCCACCCCGACAAACAGCCGCTGGTGCTGTTTTCCAGGGAAATCGCCCAGGCCGCCACCGGCATGGTGCCGGGGCTGACCGGCCTGATGGGCGGTCGCCCGACGGTGTATCCGTTGATTCGCCTGTTCTCGTTCCTGATCGACAAATCCGCCTGCCGGCTCCACATCGAACTCGACGGGCAGAGTCATCCTTGCCTGCTGCCCGCCGTCAAAGCGCTGAAAACCCGCGACTTGCCGGTCGCTCCCGACCTGCCCAAACCCCAGGGCCGGGCTGATGCCAGCGTGCCGTTGGTCAAACTGGCGGTGGCGCGCTCCGGCGACAAGGGCAACCACAGCAACATCGGTGTACTCGCCCGCGCCCCCGAATACTTGCCGTGGATCGCCGAGGCGCTGACGCCCCAAGTGTTGGTTGACTGGATGAGCCACGCGCTCGACCCACTGCTGGGGCGCGTCGAACGCTGGTATCTGCCGGGCACCCACAGCCTGAACTTCGTGCTGGAAAATGCCCTTGGCGGCGGCGGTGTCGCCAGCCTGCGCATCGACCCGCAGGGCAAGGCGTTCGCTCAGCAATTGCTGGAGATCCAGATACCGGTGCCCCAGAGCATCGCCGATCAGGTCAATTAAAGGACGATCGCCATGGCGTTCGGTTCGAGCACAAGGAACACCCATGCCAGTCATCGAATCGCACCTTGACCCACACAGCGCCGACTTCGCCCGCAACCACGCGGCCATGCTGTCTGGCGTCGCACACCTGCGTCAGATCGAACAGGCGGTGCTGGAGAACGCCGCCCTGGCCCAGGCCAAGTTCGAGCAACGCGGCCAACTGCTGCCGCGCGAGCGTTTGAACCTGCTGCTGGACCCCGGCGCGCCGTTCCTGGAACTGGCGAGCCTGGCCGGCTACAAACTCCATGACGACAAGGACGGCAGCCAGGCCGGGGGCGGCTTGATCGCGGGGATCGGCTACGTCTCCGGCGCTCAGGTCTTGGTGGTGGCGAACAACAGCGCGATCAAGGGCGGGACCATCTCCCCCAGCGGCTTGAACAAGACCCTGCGTCTGCAACAGATCGCCATGGAGAACAAACTGCCGATCATCACCCTGGCCGAAAGCGGCGGCGCCAACCTCAATTATGCCGCGCAGATTTTTGTCGAAGGAGCACGCAGCTTCGCCAATCAGGCGCGGATGTCCGCCATGGGCTTGCCGCAGATTACTGTGGTGCATGGTTCGGCCACGGCGGGCGGGGCCTACCAGCCGGGGCTCTCGGATTACGTAGTAGTGGTGCGCGACAAAGCACGGCTGTTTCTGGCCGGCCCTCCGTTGCTCAAGGCCGCCACTGGCGAAGTCGCCACGGAAGAAGAACTGGGCGGTGCGCAAATGCATGCGCAGGTGGCCGGCACCGCTGAATACCTGGCCGAGAATGACGCCGATGGCATACGCCTGGCCCGGGAGATCGTCAGCCTGTTGCCCTGGAACGAGCAACGGCCGACACCGCCTGAACGCACCTGGAAAGAGCCGCTCTACCCAGCCGATGAGTTGCTGGGGTTGATCCCCGACGACCCGAAAAAGCCCTATGACGTGCGGGAAATCGTCGCCCGCATCGCCGATGGTTCGGACTTCCTCGAATTCAAAAGCGAGTTCGATCAACAGACGATTTGTGGCCACCTGCGCATTCGTGGCCATGCCTGTGGCCTGATCGGCAACAACGGCCCGATCACGCCCAAGGGCGCGAGCAAGGCCGCGCAGTTCATCCAGTTGTGCGACCAGAGCCGCACACCGCTGCTGTTCCTGCACAACACCACCGGCTTCATGGTCGGCACCGAGTCGGAACAACAAGGGGTGATCAAGCATGGGGCGAAGATGATCCAGGCCGTGGCCAACGCCCGAGTGCCGAAGCTGACGGTTGTGGTGGGCGGCTCCTACGGCGCCGGCAACTACGCCATGTGCGGCCGAGGGCTGGACCCACGCTTCATCTTCGCCTGGCCCAACAGCCACACAGCGGTGATGGGTGGTGCTCAGGCCGGCAAGGTTTTGCGCATCGTCACGCAGGCGACGCAGATCAAGAATGGCCTCACCCCCGACCCGAAGATGCTGGACCTGCTCGAACACACCACCGCGCAGACACTCGACAGCCAGTCCACTGCGCTATACGGCAGCGCCAACCTGTGGGATGACGGGCTCATCGACCCGCGCGACACCCGCACGTTGCTAGGCTACCTGCTGGACATCTGCCACGCGGCTGAGCTTCGCCCGCTGCAACCCAACAGTTTCGGTGTGGCCCGTTTCTGAATGTGTGAAGGACTTTTGATCGCTGCTCACAGGAGAACAATAAAATGATCTTCACCCAGGAACACGCAGCTCTGCGGCGCACCGTTCGCCAGTTTGTCGACCAGCAGATAAACCCCTATGTCGACGAATGGGAGAAGGCCGGACGATTTCCCATCCACGAGGTTTTCCGCAAGGCCGGTGAACTGGGGTTGCTGGGTATATCCAAGCCGGAGCAGTTCGGCGGCATGGGCCTGGACTACAGCTATTCGATCGTCGCCGCCGAGGAGTTCGGCACCATTCATTGTGGCGGCGTGCCGATGTCCATCGGCGTGCAGACCGACATGTGCACCCCGGCCCTGGCGCGCTTCGGCTCCAATGAGCTGCGTGAAGCATTCTTGCGCCCGGCCATCAGCGGTGAGCAGGTCGGTTGCATCGGCGTCTCGGAAGTCGGGGCCGGCTCTGATGTCGCCGGGCTCAAGACCACGGCCCGCAAGGATGGCGATGACTACGTCATCAACGGCAGCAAGATGTGGATCACCAATTCACCGAGCGCCGATTTCATGTGCCTGCTGGCCAACACTTCGGACGACAAGCCCCACATCAACAAATCACTGATCATGGTGCCGATGAACAGCCCGGGTATCAGCCTCGGCGGGCACCTGGACAAGCTCGGCATGCGCAGTTCGGAAACCGCCCAGGTGTTCTTTGACGACGTACGGGTGCCGCAACGCAATCGCGTTGGCCAGGAAGGCGCCGGGTTCATGATGCAGATGTTGCAGTTCCAGGAGGAACGCCTGTTCGGCGCGGCGAACATGCTCAAGGGGCTGGAGCACTGCATCGACAGCACCATCGAGTACTGCAAGGAGCGCAAGACCTTCGGCACCGCTCTGATCGACAACCAGGTGATCCACTTTCGCCTGGCGGAACTGGCCAGCGAGATCGAATGCCTGCGGGCGCTGGTCTACCAGGCCACCGAGCAGTACATCAACGGCCAGGATGTGACGCGGCTGGCGTCCATGGCCAAGCTCAAGGCCGGGCGCCTGGCCCGGGAAGTCACCGACAGTTGCCTGCAATACTGGGGCGGCATGGGTTTCATGTGGGACAACCCGGTGGCGCGGGCGTATCGCGACGTGCGACTGGTGTCCATCGGCGCCGGTGCGGACGAGATCATGCTGGGCATCATCTGCAAACTCATGGGCATTTTGCCGGGCAAGAAAAAATGACTGTGTTCACTCTCCATTGTGGGAGCGAGCCTGCTCGCGATGAGGCCCTGACTGCCACCGAAAACCCCAGGAATAACCACCATGCCCGCCTTCAGCAAGATCCTCATCGCCAACCGCGGTGAAATCGCCTGCCGGATCCAGCGTACCGCCCAGGCCCTGGGCTATCGCACCGTGGCGGTGTTCAGCGAGGCCGACGCCGACGCGCTGCACGTGCGCATGGCCGATGAAGCGGTACTCATCGGCGCAGCACCGGTGCCGCAGTCCTACCTCAATCAGCCGGCCATTCTCGATGCGGCCCGGCGTACTGGCGCCGACGCCATCCACCCCGGCTACGGTTTTCTCTCGGAAAACGCCGGGTTCGCCAAGGCCTGCGCAGAGGCCGGTATCGTGTTCATTGGCCCCAGCCCCGACGCCATCGACCTGATGGGCAGCAAACGCCGTTCGAAAGTCGCCATGATCGCCGCCGGCGTACCGTGCATCGCCGGTTACGAAGGCACCGATCAGGACGACGACACCTTGTGCCGTGAAGCCGAACGCATCGGCTATCCGTTGATGATCAAGGCCAGCGCCGGCGGTGGAGGCCGAGGCATGCGCCTGGTTTGGCGGGCTGAAGACCTGCTGGAACAGTTACGCACCGCGCGCTCCGAGGCGTTGCATGGTTTTGGCAACGATGAGTTGATCCTCGAACAGGCCTTGATCAATCCACGGCATGTGGAAATCCAGATTTTCGCTGACCACCACGGCAATCTGCTCCATTTGGGCGAAAGGGACTGCTCGATCCAGCGACGCCACCAGAAAATCATTGAAGAAGCGCCCTGCCCGGTCATGACCGCCGATCTGCGCCAGGCCATGGGTGACGCCGCGCTCAAGGCTGGCCGCGCGGTCAATTATGTGGGTGCCGGAACCGTGGAGTTTTTGCTCGCCCCGGACGGCGGTTTTTACTTTCTGGAGATGAACACGCGCTTGCAGGTCGAACATCCGGTCACCGAGCTGATCACCGGACTGGACCTGGTGGCCTGGCAACTGGATGTGGCCGCCGGCCTGCCACTGCCCCTGCGCCAGGACCAGGTCCAGTTCAGGGGTCACGCCATGGAGGTGCGGTTGTATGCCGAAGACCCGGCTGCGAACTTTCTGCCGCAAACCGGCCATTTGCTCAGTTGGGTCCCCCCTATCGGCGACGGTGTACGAATCGACCATGGTTTGCTCGAAGGCCAGACCATCAGCCCGTTCTACGACCCGATGCTGGGCAAAGTCATCGCCCACGGCGCTACCCGTGAAGAGGCCCGACGCAAATTGCTGCGAGCCGTGGAGGACTGCGTGCTCCTGGGTGTACAGGCCAATCAGCGCTTGCTGGCGGGGTTGCTGGCTCATCCACAATTCATTGATGGAGATTTCGGCACCGGTTTCATCCAGCAACACCTCGCCGATCATCCCGCCCTGCAGATCCACGCCCCCTCGGCTGAGCAGCTCGCCATCGCCGCAGCCTTGTTCTATCAGGCCATGCATGCACGTCATGCGCCCGGCCTGGGAGGATGGAGCAACAATAGCGGCGCGGTGCGGCGCTATCGCATTGGCCTGGGCGAGCACGACTGGTCCCTGACCCTGACAGCCGCAACCGGCGGCACGCTGCATATCCGGATAGCCGAGCGAGTGATCGAGTTGAAGTTGCTCGAGTCTGATCAGTGCGGCGCAACGCTGATGATCGACGGCATTCGCCAACGCCATGCCTGGCACCTCGATGGTAATGACCTGTGGCTGTTCACTCGCCCAGGCGGCCTGCATTTACAGGATCGGACCCAGGCCCCCGTCGCCGCCAGGGCCAGCGTCAGCGATGGCTCCCTCAAGGCGCCAATGGACGGCGCTATCGTCGAAGTGCTGGTCAGCGAAGGGACGGCAGTACGCCAGGGACAGCTACTGATGGTGCTCGAAGCGATGAAAATGGAGCACCCACTCAAGGCAGGTATTGATGGAGTGGTCAGGACCTTACACGTCAAGCCAGGCGATCAGGTGAAAAACCGCCAGTTATTATTGCAGGTTGAAACAGCGCACTAGGCGGATGCGCAGGGTTTGACTACGCTCAAACCCATCAGCACGCCGATACCGGGAACCTTGCGATGCCTCACTGGCTGGTGATTGATCTGGAGGCCACTACCGATGAAGGTGGCTGGCCGGTAACCGAAATGGAAATTATCGAAATCGGCGCCACACTGGTGAATCGGGATGGCCGCGAGCTGGACCACTTCCAGCGGTTCGTAAAGCCGTTGAGGCGCCCCTTGCTCACACCTTTCTGTCGCGAGCTGACCCATATCACCCAGGCCAATATCGACAGCGCCGCGCCTTTGACCGAGGTCTGGCCGGCGTTCGAACGCTGGCTGGCGCAGTACCACGCGAACCTGGAGAGCTGGGTCAGTTGGGGCGATTACGACCGCAAGCAATTGCTTCAGGAATGGCAGCATCAGCGGTTGCACAGCTTTCTCGGCCAAGTGCCGCACATGAACCTCAAGCAGCGCTTCGCCAAAGCCCGCCGGCTGGAGCGCCCCCTGGGGCTCAACGGGGCGCTGCAACTGGCCGGCCTGCAATTCTGCGGTCAACAACACCGGGCCCTGGAAGATGCGCGCAATACGGCGCGGTTATTACCCCTGGTACTCCCAGGCTGAACGCGAGCCACGACTGCGGCGCGGCAGATGACGAACGTTGAAGCCTTGTGCATACTGGCCGGCCTTTTCCAGCCCCTTTTTTCGAGGAATCGCCCATGTTTAAAGTCAACGAGTACTTCGACGGCACCGTCAAGTCGATCGCTTTCGGCACTGCCGAAGGCCCTGCGACCATCGGCGTCATGGCTGCGGGCGAATACGAATTCGGCACGGCCCAGCGGGAAATCATGCACGTCGTCTCCGGCGCCCTGACCGTGAAACTGCCCGACAGCACCGACTGGGAAACCTTCGAGGCCGGCAGCCAGTTCAATGTACCGGCCAATAGCAAGTTCCAGCTCAAGGTCGCCGTCGACACCGCCTACCTGTGTGAATACCGCGGCTAAGCCTGTGGCGAGGGGCGGTGCGACGTTTCGCTAAATCCCCTCGCCACAAAAAGCCCCGGCGTGGCATCGGATAATGAAAAATGCCCGTGTCCAGTGGACACGGGCATTGTTTTTTCAAAAGCGGTGTTTATTCGAGCACTTCAACCGGCATACCCACTTCGAGCCAACCATTGCTGTCATTGACCAGGTTCTGGCCGAACATCGCACCGTCCGGTGTCGAACGATACTGCTGCAACGTGGCGAAGGGTTCGCGGTCAGGGTCGCGTTCGCCGGTTTGCGGATCGACCGTAGTCATGATGCAGCGCGAGCAGGGCTTGACCAGCCGGAACTCCACATCGCCGATACGAATGCGCTTCCAGCCATCCTCGGCAAATGCCTCACCGCCCTCGATAACCAGGTTGGGACGAAAGCGCAGCATCTCCAAAGGGCGGCCGACCCGATCGGACACGTCCTGCAAAGAGGCCTGGCCGATCAGCAGCAAGGGGAAACCGTCCGCGAACGCCACCTTGTCGTCATCCTTGCCGTAACCGGCGGCGGTGGTGCGCGCCAGTTCCACCGGAACGTGAACCAGCCGGGTGGGCTTGCCGATGAACTCGCTGACCCAGGCCGCCGCCTCGTCACCGGCATCCGGTACGCGCAAGGTGTCGCGCCAGATGATCACACCGCGCCGTTGCTCTTCGTCAACAGGTGGCAGGGGCACATCCAGGGTGGCAAAACCTGGCGCACTGAGCGTCAGACCGCCGGCCTCATTCCACAATGCCGAGAGCTGGCTCATCTGGGTCACCGCCCGCTGGGTCAGGAAGCGCCCGGTGCCCTCGTCCACCAGCATCCAGCGCCGGTCACCGTCCAGGCCCAGCTTGTCCAGGCCTATGCCTTGCAGGAGCTGGCCTTTGCCGGACTTCAACGGATAACGATACAGCGCGCTCAGCCGCAACATGGTCGACTTCCCCGGTGACGAAAAAACGCCACCTTATACGAGCCGGCCATTGAAGCAAACCATGATCAGCCTCAGTCGAGCATCAGTCGCTGGCGCACCACATCAACCAGCTTGTCCGGCTGGAACTTGGAGAGGAAGTTGTCGCAGCCGACCTTCTTGACCATCGAATCGTTGAAGCTGCCGGACAGCGAGGTGTGCAGCACCACGTAGAGCCCGCGCAAACGTGGGTCGTTGCGGATCTCGGTAGTCAGGCGATAGCCGTCCATTTCCGGCATTTCCGCGTCGGTGAAAATCATCAGTAATTTGTCGGTCATCACTTCGCCAGTATCGGCCCAGGCCTTGAGCATGTTCAGGGCTTTCAAACCGTCGCTGGCAACGTGCATCTTCACACCCAACTGACCCAGCGTATCGCGCAGTTGAGAGAGCGCGACATTGGAGTCGTCCACCAGCAGCACTTCGCGCCCACGGGCGCGCTCCAGTACCGGATCCTCGAGTTTGTCCCGGGAAACCTTGGCGTTGTAAGGCACGATTTCGGCCAGGACCTTTTCCACGTCGATGATTTCCACCAACTGGTCGTCAACCTTGCTGATCGCCGTCAGGTAGTGCTCACACCCAGCGCTGGTCGGGGGCGGCAAGATGGCTTCCCAGTTCATATTGACGATGCGGTCCACGCCGCCCACCAGGAACGCCTGAACCGAACGGTTGTATTCAGTGACGATAATGGTGCTGTTAGCTCCCGGCACCAGCGGACGCATACCGATGGCCTGGGACAGGTCGATCACCGGCAATGTCTGGCCCCTCAGATTGACTACACCGCACACAAACGGATGGCGCTGCGGCATCAACGTCAGCTTCGGCAACTGCAGTACTTCCTGGACCTTGAACACGTTAATGGCGAACAACTGCCGCCCTGCCAGGCGAAACATGAGAATTTCCAGGCGATTCTCACCCACCAGTTGGGTTCGTTGATCTACTGTGTCGAGAATGCCGGCCATCTATGACTCCTAGGCTTGTTCGGATGAATCCATGAAGGAGATATCGGCCGTGCAGACGGGATCTTGACCCCTGTATAAAATCTCGCGCAGGGCATTGATGTCACATTAGCATCATGCTTTACTTGCTTCACGGATTTCATCCCCCCAGCTCTGCCGCTGCGCGACCTCAGTTTGCGCACAAAGTTCCCCCGCCTAGGGGTTTCCCCTAGGGACAATCAGGTCCAACCTGATATTCCCGCTATCCAATAGCCATTAATGTGACGCCATTCTCATTGCTGAACGGAGTCAGGCCTTTGTGCGCGACCGCAGGACACCGGACTTCCAGCCATTTGGCCGATCCCGCCAGTGCAATCGTTTGCGCGCATGCCTTTGTCTACGGGCGAAAGAGTGCCTGCGGGTCTTCGTTAGTTGCCGGCCGAGAAGTCCAGCCGTTCGCCACACGCGATTTTCTTGCGTCTGACATGATGTTGTGGAGATAAGCATGCCGAACGATCGTAAAAACTGGAATCAGCGCCTTCCCGAATTTCTGATCGAGGCCGAAACGCTTTTGGCCAAGTCAGAGGAATGCCTGACCCATCTGCAGCTGATCAACGACGACAGGGACGCCATTGATTGCATGCTCAGCACCTTGCTGAAGCTGGCAAACAAGGCCGACGCCCTGGCGCTGGAAGCCATTTCAGAATTTTCGCTGCATATCCATGGCTTGCTCAGCAACGCGCAAAGTCACGTTGAATTGCATGAGCAGGCGCTGGGCGCGCTGAAGGATTGCTTCACCCTGATGGCCTGGCAACTGGAACTGGTCGATCACACCACCGGCCAGCTCAGCCTGGACAGCAGCGAACAGACCTCGTTGATCGAAGCCTTTGCCTTCCAGGTAGGCCAGAGTCCTGGCCAGACATTGCCTGCTTCGCGCCCCCTGGGTTTGGTGCCCTACTCACAAAAGCAGGCCTGAGGCCGATGAGTGCGGTTCGACCCGATGCGGCTGACACTTGGCACTTTCACGCCACCATGCTGAACGCGACCAACGAAATATGAAGTGGTACTATCTCCCGCGTCAGAGGCTTCAAGATAGTGGCATTAAGCCGCCAACTGAGGCCATCTTCGACCTGAAACGTTTATCCGTCCCGGCCTGTCAGATACGCTGACCAGCCTGCCCGCAGCGAACATTCATTGGCTCCATCCGTCATGTACGCCAGCCTCAAGTCAATCATCACCTGGCCACCCTCCCGAGAAAATGCCCGCCGTTTCACGCTGTTGTTGTGCATCTGCTCGACCCTTGGCAGCCTGCTGGCCTATCTGTTCGCCTCGACCGTCCCGTTGAGTTTGCTGGCGCTCAATAGCGCAGCCATGACCTGTGTCTGGATCCAGCATCGCCTGTCACACAAATCCATCAAGTTCCAGCCCCAGGAATTGGCCGATCGGTTGCTTGAGGTCCAGGAAAACGAGCGTCACCGGCTCAGCCGTGAATTGCACGACGATATCGGCCAGTTGCTGACCGCGGCCAAACTGCAAAGCGAATGGCTCAAGCGCCGTATTCCGGAAGAACTGCACGGCCAGTGCACGATCCTCTGCGAGACGCTGGACGAAACGCTCAATAAGGTTCGCGACGTATCAGCCATTCTCAACCCAAGACAACTGACCAGCCTGGGACTTGAAGCCAGCCTGCGCGCGCACCTGCTCAAGACGCTGGCTAATACGCCGCTGAAATGGAGCCTGGACTGCCAACAACGCATGACCGGCATCCCTGAGGAAATGACGGTCGCCGCGTTTCGAATCACCCAGGAAGCCGTGACCAATATTTTGCGCCATGCCCAGGCGAAAAACCTGCTGGTGCGCCTGCAACGCTTGCCCGAAGGCCTGACCCTGTTGATCAGTGACGATGGCAAGGGATTCGTCCCGGCCTCCCACCCCGCTCATGAAGGACAACGCGGCATGGCCGGCATGTCGGAGCGGGTTGAACAACTGGGCGGCACCTTGAAGGTCATCAGCGAGGCCGGCAAAGGCACCCATATTGAGGCAAGCTTTCCCTGGACACCTCGCGCCCTGGAACGGGCCAGCAAGAATAAGGTTCTCCATTGATTTGTAATTTGCTTCTGATAGATGACCACTCGCTGATCAGGGCCGGTGTGCGCGCCCTGGTCATGGATCTGCCCGGATATGCCGTGATCGGCGAAGCCAGTGACGGGACGCAATTGCTGGAACTGGTTGAACGGCTGGTTCCAGATATCGTCTTGCTGGATATCTCCATGAAAGACACCTGCGGCCTGGACGCGCTGCAACAGCTCAAGCGCGTGCGTCCCCAGAGCAAAGTGCTGATTCTGTCGATGCACACCGATCCGGCGTTAATCATGCAGGCGCTGGAATCCGGAGCCCATGGCTATCTGCTCAAGGACACCACCGCCACCGAGCTGGAACACGCGCTGGAAGCGCTGCGCAACAACGAACGCTACCTGAGCCCTGCCATTGCCCACACCGTGATCAACCAGGCACTGACCCGTACCCAGAAACCGCAACCCGATCCTGGCCAGGCTCATAATCTGACCGCCCGCCAGTTGGAGATCCTGCGGCTGATCGTGCGTGGCAAGTCCACCCGGGAAATCGCCAACGGCCTGAGCTTGAGCATCAAGACCATAGAAACCCACCGGGCGCAAATCATGAAACGCCTGCAGATCCATGATGTGGCCGGACTGGTGCTGTTCGCCGTGCGCGAGCAGATCATCAGCCTGGACGATTAAGCGCCACCGAGGTACTCAGCAAAGGCGAATCGGCGGGCAGGTGAACACGCAGCGCTTTGGCCTGCACAGTGAAACGCAAACTGTCGACCTGCAACGGTTCGCCATCAAGATTGATATCCAGGCCTTGAGCGACCTTGATTTCCACCCATGGCAGGCGTGCGCGCACGAACATGTTGTCGATCCCCAGGCCACCGGCCAGCAAATCCTTCAGGGTACTGACCACCTCCTGAGGCGCCGGCAGGACACTGATGTCCAGCAATCCATCATCGACCAGCGCCTCAGGGCACAGTACATGCCCCCCTCCGGCCTGCCGGCCATTGCCGATGCCCAGCGCCAGCAAATCGCCCTGCCAGTGGAAATCCGGGCCCTGCAGCTCACCGTAGGCCGCACTCAGTTCACTGAAACGTGATAAACCGGTGAACAAATAGGCGGCGCCACCCAAGACCTTTTTCAAGTCCTCGGAGGTGTTCGCCGTCACTTGGCTGCCAAAACCGCCCGTGGCCATATTCAGGAAGATCTGACCGCCCACTTCGCCCAAATCGATAGCCTGGGGCGTCACATCCAGCAGATCCAGGGCCTGCTCCGGCTCCAGCGGGATACCGGCGGCACGGGCAAAGTCATTGGCCGTACCCAGCGGCAGCAATACCAGGCTGACCTCACTCGATTTACGCACGATCGCCTCGGCGATATCACGCAAGGTCCCGTCCCCACCGCCGGCGATCAGCGTCGTGTAACCGGCATCCAGCGCCTCATCGACACAGCGTCGGGCATCGCCGGCCTCCCACGTCACTCGGACCGCAAGGTCCCAGCCCTGCTTGCGCTTGAGCATCACTGCGGCGCGAACCTCATCGTTGAGCGCTTGCTTGCCATGCAAAATCAACAGCGCCTTGCCTTTGCTCATTGTTATCTCCGTCATGGGAAGGTTCAGAGAATGGGACCACTCACACGGCCGAAAAAGCCCGGACCGATTCAAATTAAATAAAAGACTGCGCCGCGCGCCCATGGGGAAAACCGGCGGACAGCCCCCGCCGCCCACTTCTCGACTCGAAGAATTTTCTTACAAGAACTGGCGAATCAGCTCAATTGACCCGTCAACGGTATTGAGACACTTTGGTGCTCTGTTGTGCTGGATCGTTTAAATGCTCATTACACAAGGATGTCTTAACCCATGGATGGATACATCACGGCCCGCAGGGGCCGGAACAGTGGTTCGAACAGTTATGGCCAAGGGGATGAAGCGCCCCATGCATAACCATAAATACAAGCTGTCGCCCCGGCAGCTCGCATCATTTGGAAGCGAACAGGCCAACGTTCAAAACGAATGCAAAAGTTGCAGTAATCCCGCAGGAGGAATTGATTTGGAACCGCGCGTCGTTGAACTGGAAACCCACCTTAAATACATCCGTAAAGACATGGATGAAATCCGAACCGATGTGAAAGTCATCCGCCACAGGCTCGCCTATTCGGCAGGCGCAGCAGCGGTGGTCTTTGGCCTGCTGGGCTGGATTGCGAACAGTCGATTCGATCAACTGGTCATGCTGCTCTCGCGATAAAATCGATGGGCATGAAAAGCCCGAGCACTCGACTCGGGCCGGATACCCCAGTGCCGCAGCGCTAGCCCAGGACCTCGCTCAAGGGAATAAAACCCACTTCGTCGCCTTCGACCAGGGTTCGCCCCTCAAGCACCTCAACCAGTCCTTCAGCCCAGGCCGCGCTGCGCAGCACACCGGAGCTTTGATTGCGGTAGATGATCGCCCGACCGTTCTCGAGGCGACCTCGCAAGTATTCTCGTCGACCGCCTGCCTTCGGCCAGTCGAAGCCGGCTGGTACCTTGAACTTGAGCGGCGTTACCGCCTGAACACCCTGGCGGCGTAACAAGTAAGGCCGGGCTAACAATGCGAACGTCACCAAGGTCGAGGCAGGGTTTCCGGGCAGGCCGATCACAGGCACACCACGAAAATGCCCGAACGTCAGCGGTTTCCCAGGCTTGATGGCAAGCTTCCAGAGCGCGAGTTCCCCCTCTTCGCGCAAGGCGGTCCCCAGGAAGTCAGCCTCCCCCACCGATACGCCGCCAGTGGACAGGATCAGATCGACATCCGACAACTGCCCCAGACGCTGGCGGGTGGCGGGCAAGTCGTCGGGCAGAATACCTGCGTCGACCACCTCACAACCCAGCTGCTGCAACCAGCCACAGAGCAGTACGCGATTGCTGTTATAGATCTGACCAGGGCCCAGCGCCTGACCTGGCTCTACCAGTTCGTCACCGGTGGAGAGCACTGCAACACGCACCTTGCGCACCACCTCCAGCGACGCGCAGCCAAGAGACGCCGCCAGCCCCAGTTCAATCGGCCCCAGGCGAGTACCGCAGGAAAGAACCGTTTCTCCGACAGTTGTCTCCTGCCCCTGCGGGCGGATGTTTTGCCCGCTCACCATGGGCTCGGTAAAGCGTACGCGCAGGTCATCTTCAACCACGGCGTTTTCCTGCATCTCGACGCAGTCAGCGCCGGCAGGGACAGGCGCTCCGGTGAAGATCCGTGCACAGGTTCCTGCAGCCAGCGGCTCCGGGGCCTGGCCGGCGAAAATTCGCTGACTGACCACCAGCGGCTCACCTGTGCAGTCAGCCAGCCGCAACGCGTAGCCGTCCATGGCGCTGTTGGGCCATGGCGGCAAATCAAGGGTCGATACCAGATCTTCTGCAAGCACCCGGCCTTGCGCCGCGGCCAAAGGCAAACGTTCACGCTGGACAATCGACGTAGCCGCCGCCATCTCGAGCAAACGCTCCAACGCCACCTCCACGGCCATCAAGGCACCGGCCTTGCCCGGTTTACCCACGGGATTCACAGGGCGCTGCCTGTTTCAGATGGGCCACGAAGTTACACGGACGATGCCGCGCATCCAGTTGCTCGGCCAGTATCCCGTCCCAGCCAGTACGCACCGCGTTGGTTGAGCCAGGCAGGCAACAAACCAGCGTGCCATTGGCCAGACCTGCCAGCGCCCGAGACTGGACGGTGGAAGTGCCGATGTCCGCCACCGATATTTGGCGAAACAGTTCACCGAAGCCGTCGACCTGTTTGTCCAGCAGGCACGCGACGGCTTCCGGAGTGCTGTCGCGCCCCGTGAAACCGGTGCCGCCAGTAATCAGCACCACTTGCACCACGTCCTCGGCGATCCAGTTCGCGACTTGCGCGCGGATCTTGTACAAATCATCTTTGAGCAGAACCCGCGCCGCCAGGTTGTGACCGGCCGCCGTGAGCCGATCGACAAAAACCTGCCCCGACGTATCGGTTTCAAGGGTGCGGGTATCACTGACTGTCAGCACCGCGATATTGAGCGGCACGAAAGGTACATCAGCCTTGGCTTTCATAGGCTCGTCCAGTTGTAGAGGAAACAGCCCGGTGTTATATCACAGCGCTTCATTTTTTCGCCCGTGCGGAGATGCACCATGACCTCGAACACTTCCTCGCCATCATGCTCCATCCTGCTGCTGGCGGGGGGGCGCGGACAACGCATGGGCGGGCAGGACAAGGGCCTGTTGCAGTGGCAGGGCGAACCGTTGATTGCCCATCTGCATCGACAGACGCGCGCACTGAGCGACGACCTGATTATCTCCTGCAACCGCAATCCGGAACGCTATGCGCTGTATGCCGATCAATTGGTGCATGACGATGAAGGGGGCTTCCCCGGTCCTTTGGCAGGCATCCGGGCGGGCCTCAAGGTGGCACGATACCCTTCTCTGCTGGTGCTGCCGTGTGATGTACCGCAGATCGACTCCAGCCTGCTCGACAGCATGCTCAGCGAGGCGAGCCAGCATCCCGACAAGCCACTGATGGTACGTCATGGTGAACATTGGGAACCGTTGCTGTGCGTCATTCCTGTGGCGCTGGCCCCGGCTTTCGAACAGGCCTGGAGCGAAGGCGAACGCAGCCCGGGACGCATCATGCGGGCGCTGCATGCGATTGCACTGCAATGCCCTGCCAACGATATTCGCCTGGCAAATCTGAACACGCCGGAACTGCTCAGCAGCCACAAAGGTGTGTCAGATTGACACTAGCCAGGAACTTGCGCGCGCTGTATACGTCTGAAGGTCAGTAACTTGAAGAATCCTATTTCGGAGAAACACCATGACTCAACGGACCCTCGCCACTTTCATGCTCGCACTGGGCCTCGCCACTCTCGCCGGGTGCGCATCGCCAACAGTGATTACCTTGAATGACGGTCGCGAAATCCAGGCCGTCGACACCCCCGAGTACGACGAAGACACCGGCTTCTACGAATTCGAGCAACTGGACGGTAAAGAGACTCGCGTGAACAAGGATCAGGTTCGTACCGTTAAAGACCTGTAACCTTTAACGCCACAGCCAGCTACAGAAAAGCCCGCGATACTTGCGGGCTTTTTGATGCCTGTTCGAAAGTCAGCTCCGATCACCACTGCAAGCTGATATCGCTTTGAAAAGCACGTTCCTGGCCGGTGACAGGATCGATAAAACTCAACCCCTGGGCCAGCAGCTTGAGCGGGTTGGTGTAATCGTCCTCCACGTCCCGCAGCACGTTCGGGTAGAACGGGTCGTTACAGATAGCCGCCCCGAGGGCATTCATATGCACTCGCAACTGGTGCTTCTTGCCCGTGACCGGAGACAGGCCGTAGCGCCACAACTCGCCGTTCTTTTCCAGGACTTCGATGGCCGTTTCGGTATTGGGCTCGCCCGGCCCTTCCTGCATCCGGAAGAACGGCTCGCCATCGATCATTCGGCTCTTATGCACCCGAGGGAAGGTCATCTGAGGTAACGCAGGGGCTATGGCCTGGTAGCGTTTCTCGATTTTGCGCGTTGGAAACAGCGACTGATAAGCCGAACGGGTCTGCGGGTTGGCTGAAAACAGCACCAGCCCCGCCGTATGCCGGTCGATACGGTGCAAGGGCACCAGATGGGGATTGTCCAGACGTCGGATCAGACGTCGCAACAGGGTCTGCTCGACATACTCGCCCGCTGGAGTGACAGGCAGAAAATGCGGCTTGTCTGCTACCACCAGATGTTCGTCGGCATACAGAATCGATTCCACGACCGGGATCGGCTTCTCGTCAGGCACCTCACGAAAGTAGTGGATGCGCAGGCCTTCCCGGTACGGCAGGTCGGCAGCAATGGCCCTGCCCTCGCCGTCCAATACCCGCCCCCGGGTGATGCGGTCCAGCCACTGCTCGCGACTGATGGTGCTGAAATGCTCGCACAGGCACTCCAGCACCGTCTGCCAGGAGCCGGGCGGAAGATACAAGGTACTGGCCTGATGGTGAGCGGCGCAAAATGATGACCGGGACATTGAAAACTCTAATCTTTTGGCAGGGCGGCATTATCCGCCAGCCGCGCATGTCAGCCCAGCAATGATTGCTTCACGCCGGGATCGACGTCGTCTTTGCTGCCGCTTCAGTGAACTCTTTCAGCCAGCGCAGCACCTCCACCGCCTCCCAGCGACCCGGATCGTACAATGCATACAACAGGCCCTGGTAACCCACCACATCCAGTTGCTTGTGGTAGCCGGCACGCTGGAACAATGCTTCGATCTCGGCGAAGCAGGTGTTGAAATGCAGTTTGTTGAAGGGCGTCTTGCCTTCGGTTACCAGCCCGTCCAGGCGCAACTCCTGGACCGCCTCGCGCACAACGTCCACGGACATCCTGTTCACGCTGTTTTTCAGTTGTTCGACATTGACCAAGGGACGCACTCCAGATAGCTGTATGGACATACAGTAACCGAAGAAGGGGATTTTGGCCAATGGCAGTGCCCGGACGCGACGTATGGCAGGCTTCAACTCAGGAAAGCGGCGACCTGATCAGCATCATCGAAAGGCCAATCCAGTTCCGCGCCCGTATCGATCCGGCGCAGGACCGGGATTCGCAGCCCATAACGTTCGGACAAAACCTCGCTCTCGGCGATATCCACCAGCTCCACCAACAATCCATGCTCGACGAAAGACATCAATACACCTTCGGCAACTTCACAAAGATGACAACCCAGGGTGCCGAACAACTGGCATTCAGGAGGCATGGCAGGTAGACCCACTAAAGAGAGACGGTCATTCTAGGCCCACCCTGCAAAACCGTCGAGCCAGGTAGAAAATCTGACAGTGCTTCGGTAAAACGCTGGTGCAAATCATTGAGCGCCAATACTTTTCCGGCAATGCCCGGCGCTTTTTTTCCTTCTACACGCTGTGTGGCGCAAACCTTGAAACGGAGTACCCCTTGTTTGCCAATCTGCTGATCATTCTTGCCTCGTCCCTGGTGGTCATCGCCCTGTTCAGGCGACTGCGCCTGCCGCCGGTACTGGGTTATCTGTGTGTCGGGTTGGCGGTCGGCCCCACCGCCCTGGACTGGGTGAACGACAGCGAAGAACTGCCAGACCTGGCCGAGCTCGGGGTGGTTTTCCTGTTGTTCTCGCTGGGGCTGGAGTTCTCCCTGGCGAAGATGATCGAACTGCGCAGGGTCGTGTTCGGCCTTGGCAGCCTGCAGGTGCTGTGCTCAGGGATACTGCTGGGCAGTCTGCTGCTACTCTTCGGCGCCCCGCCTGTCGCGGCCATGCTGCTCGGCGCCGGGCTGGCCTTGTCCTCCACCGCTATTGTCAGCAAGGAGCTGACCAGCCTGGGGGAAATATTCAGCAGCCATGGCCAGAACGCAATCGGTGTGCTGCTGTTTCAGGATGTCGTCGCGGTGTTGCTGTTGACCCTCGTCCCCGTGTTCGCCGGCAGCAGCGAGCAACCATGGTACTGGGCGTTGCCCCTGACCCTGGGCAAGACCCTGGTGCTGTTCGGCGGTTTACTGCTGGCCAGTCGTCTGCTGCTGCCACGGCTGTTCCATGAAGTGGCCGAATCCCGGTCCGCTGAGCTGTTCGTGCTGCTGGCCCTGGTGATCGTATTGCTGACGGCTTGGCTGACCCATCTGCTGGGTCTGTCACCGGCCCTCGGGGCGTTTCTGGCGGGCATGTTGTTGGGGGAAAGCCATTACCGACATCAGATCGAGGCAGACATACGGCCGTTCCGCGACATTCTGCTGGGGCTGTTTTTCGTCAGCATCGGCATGCTGATCGATCTGCAGTTGTTTGTGGAGGACGGCTTGCTGATCCTCGGCTTGACCCTGGGATTGATGCTTATCAAAGGCTGCGTGGTCGCAGTGCTGGTGAAATGGCAAGGGGACGACGGCGAAACCTCCTGGCGCAGTGGCCTGGCCCTGGCCCAGGGCGGCGAGTTCTGTTTTGCCCTGATGGCACTGATGCAGCAGAACCGCCTCATGCCCGCCGACATCAGCGGCCTGCTGCTGGCAGCGACCTTCTGCTCGATGCTGCTGACGCCACTGCTGCTGCGTGCCGCGCCGCACATTGCAGCCCGCCTGCACCGCAAACCCAACGAAGAGGCACAGCTGGACCAGATAAGCGCACTCAATGCCGATTTGTCCGGCCATGTGGTTATTTGCGGGTATGGCCGCGTCGGCCAGTCCATCGGCAGGTTTCTGCGCAGGGAACGCCAGGCGTTCGTGGCCCTGGACGACGATCCGGTCATCATTCAGGAAGCCAGCGTCGGGGAAAGCTGCGTGCACTATGGAGATTCACGCCGAGGCGACCTGCTGGCCGCCGTCGGACTGAGTCGCGCCAAGCTGCTGGTGATCGCCGTGGACAAAACCGACATCGCCATCAGCGTGCTCAAGGAAGCCCGCCGGCTCAATCCCCAGGTGCCGATTCTGGTGCGCACCCGCGATGACAGCCAATTGGCGGAGTTGCAGGCTGCCGGGGCCAGCGAAGTGGTCCCGGAGCTGCTGGAGTCAAGCCTGATGCTGGCCTCCCACGCCCTGATCATGCTCGGGCTGCCGAACCAGCAGGTCCAGCAGCATGTGGATCAGGTCCGCCACGACCGCTATCGCTTGCTACACGGTTTTTATCCTGGGAATCAGGACAAAGAGCCTTAGGATCAGTCCTGACTGACCGCGCCGATCTTGTGGATCGAAAGGTCGGCGCCGTAATACTCCTGCTCCTGAGTCAGCCGCAGTCCCACCACAGCCTTGATCGCACCATAGACCGCGAACCCGCCGCACAGGGCAACGACAACGCCCAGCGTGGTGCCGATCAGTTGGCTGATCAAACTGACCCCGCCCAGGCCGCCCAGAGTGCTCTGGCCGAAGATCCCGCAAGCAATGCCGCCCCAGACACCACACAACCCGTGGAGCGGCCAGACACCGAGCACATCGTCGATCTTCCACTTGCCCTGGGCCGCGGTGAAAAACCAGACAAACAAGGCACCGGCGATAGCTCCGGTCACGAGTGCGCCGATCGGGTGCATCAGGTCCGAACCGGCACAGACCGCTACCAGCCCGGCCAACGGACCGTTGTGCAGAAAGCCGGGGTCATTGCGTCCGACGACCAACGCCGCCACGGTACCGCCGACCATGGCCATCAATGAATTGATCGCCACCAACCCGCTCACCGCCGGCAGCGTCTGGGCGCTCATCACGTTGAAGCCGAACCAGCCGACAATCAGGATCCACGAACCCAAGGCCAGGAAAGGAATACTCGATGGCGCGAACGCCACCAGGCGACCGTCGCGGTAACGGCCGTTACGCGGCCCCAGCAAGAGCACGGCCGCCAGCGCCAGCCATCCGCCCATGGCATGCACGACCACCGAACCGGCAAAATCATGGAAACCAGCGCCGAACTGGGCTTGCAACCAGGCCTGCAGGCCGAAATTGCCATTCCAGACCACGCCTTCGAAGAATGGATACACAAACGCGACGATCAACACCGTGGCACACAACTGAGGGGCAAATCGGGCACGCTCGGCAATACCGCCGGAAATGATCGCCGGGATCGCGGCGGCGAACGTCAACAGGAAGAAAAACTTCACCAGGCTGTAACCATGATCGACGTTGAGCGCCGCAGCAGGTTGCAGGAAGGTCACGCCGTAGGAAACCCAGTAGCCCACGAAGAAATAGGCCAGGGTGGAGACGGCGAAATCACTGAGAATTTTCGACAGTGCATTGACCTGGTTCTTCTGTCGGACAGTTCCCACTTCAAGGAACGCGAAACCGGCGTGCATCGCCAGAACCATGACCGCACCGAGCAAAATGAACAGCGTGTTGGAGCTATGGACCAGAGTGTCCACAGCGCTTTGCATATTTTCCATGGTTGGCAGACCTGAAAAGTTGAAAAAAGCACCAAACCGGTTCGCCCGCCCAGACGACGCACCAAGTCGAGACATCTCATCTGACTACCGAAAAACCGATGAACCGAATGAGTGCACAAAAAATCGACAATGCGGTGTTGCGCTTGGAGTGCTTCGCGGATTTTGTTTTTCTGGGTTAAGGTTTTGCGGGCTGACGCCCAGCTTCAGCGCACAGGCGCAGGGGGACGCACCAGTACATGGCAAAACCCTGAGCAAAAGTTGTACCAGTCAGTTTCACTGAACCTTCCGGTATGGCTCATACTCGAACGCTTCAGACGTCACTTACGGAGATTCCCCCATGGCCAGAACCCAGGCAAAGACTGCTCAAGAAATCCTGATGGAAGATTTTCAGACGCTGGTCAGCGACACCGAACGGCTGTTGGATCACACCGCGACACTGGCTGGCGACCAGGCCGATGAGCTGCGCAGTCAGATCCATGAAACCCTTCTGCGCGCCCGCGAGACCCTGAAGTTGACCGAAGACTCGGTGCGTGAGCGCGGCCAGGCGGCGGTGATCGCCACCGAGGAATACGTTCAGGCCAATCCTTGGCAATCCGTCGGCATCGCAGCCGGCGTGGGCTTTCTGATCGGCCTGCTGGCGACACGGCGCTAATGATGGGCATTGACGAATCCGGCTCGTCCGAAGCGGGCACACAACCTACAGCACGCCGCCTGGGCGCCGCGTTCCTTGGCTTGCTGCACAGTCATGTCGAATTGTTCGGCATCGAATTGCAGGAACAGAAAGCACGCACAGTCAGCCTGTTGTTGTTCGCCGGGCTGGCGCTGGTATTTGCGTTGTTGCTACTGGTGGGGCTGTCGGCGCTGGTACTGATCCTGGTATGGGATACCTATCGTCTGGCGGGGATTATTGGCTTGTGCCTGTTTTATCTGCTGGCCGCCCTGTTCTGCGGCCTGCGACTCAAAGCAGCGATCTATGACGAGTCCTCCCCTTTCCATGCCACTTTGGAAGAATTGGCCAACGACCGGGAGCGCCTGTTGCCATGAGCCTGCCTGATATTCCTCAAGCCCGGACCCGCCAGGAAATGCGCAAGGCGCTGGTACGTCTGCGCATGGAAATGCACCGACAGGAAATCCGCCAGGAAACCCGTCAACTGTTGCATCCTCTGCAGCGGGTGCGCGGTTTCACGCAGAGTTGGCACGAGGGCTTCGGCATCAAGCACGCCCCGCTCTGGGGCGTGGCGGCGGTGTCCTTGCTCGGTTTTCTCACCGGCAAACGGACCCGTAGCGGCCGCACCAGCAGCCTGACGGGACTGATCCGGCTGGCAACGACCCTGCTGCCGCTCATCAAGCTGGCCAAAAGTGTGCGCAAACCCTGACGCAGCAATAGCCCATAGGCCTTGCGAGGTGCCCCGCGAACCGCGAAGCTAGGACATCGACCTTATCAAACGGAGCAACCAGCCTTGGATTGGCACACCCTGCTGACTCGCGAGCGCCTCGGAAAAACGCTGCACAGCCCGGAAGAGTTGGGCCGCAGCCCGTTCCACAAAGACCATGACCGCATCATTTTTTCCGGCGCGTTCCGGCGCCTGGGACGCAAGACCCAGGTGCATCCGGTCTCCAGCAACGACCACATCCACACACGCCTGACCCATTCGCTGGAAGTCAGTTGCGTCGGACGCTCCCTGGGCATGCGCGTGGGAGAAACCATCCGCAGCGCCCTGCCTGAGTGGTGCGAGCCAAGTGACCTGGGCATGGTGGTGCAATCGGCCTGCCTGGCCCATGACATCGGCAACCCGCCATTCGGTCATTCCGGTGAAGACGCCATCCGCTATTGGTTCCAGCAGGCCGCAGGCCGCGGTTGGCTCGACGCCATGACCGAGGCCGAGCGCAACGACTTTCTCAATTTCGAAGGCAACGCCCAGGGGTTCCGGGTGCTCACCCAGCTTGAATATCACCAGTTCGACGGTGGTACGCGGTTGACCTATGCCACCCTCGGTACTTACCTCAAATACCCCTGGACCGCCCGTCACGCGGACTCTCTGGGCTACAAGAAGCACAAGTTCGGTTGCTACCAGAGCGAACTGCCGTTGCTGGAACAGATCGCCCACAAGCTCGGCCTGCCTCAGCTCGAAGACCAGCGCTGGGCACGGCATCCGCTCGTTTACCTGATGGAAGCCGCCGATGACATCTGCTACGCGCTGATCGACCTGGAAGACGGCGTGGAAATGGAGCTGCTGGAATACCCGCAAGTGGAGTCGCTGCTTCTGGACCTGGTGGGCGACGATCTCCCGGACACTTACCGTCAACTCGGACCACTGGACTCGCGAAGACGCAAACTGGCGATCCTGCGGGGCAAGGCCATCGAACATCTGACCAACGCCGCAGCCAGGGCTTTCGTCGAGCAGCAGCAAGCATTGCTGGCCGGTACGCTGCCAGGGGACCTGGTGGAACACATGCATGGCCCAGCCAAACGTTGCGTATTGAATGCCAAGGACATGGCGCGCAAGAAAATCTTCCAGGACAAGCGCAAGACCCTGCATGAGATCGGCGCCTACACCACGCTGGAAATCCTGCTCAACGGATTTTGCGGCGCCGCCCTGGAGCAACATGGCGGTCGCACGCCTTCGTTCAAGAATCGGCGAATTCTCGACCTGCTGGGTAACAACGCGCCCGATCCGAACGGTTCGTTGCATGGTGCATTCTTGCGGATGATCGATTTTATCGCCGGGATGACTGACAGCTACGCCAGCGAAATGGCTCAGGAGATGACGGGCCGTACTCGCCAATGAGAGGGCGTCGGCGGCAAGCCTGGATGCGAAGGCACAGTCATTGAGGTTTGGCAGGCCCGCCCCTCGGGGCGGGGTAAACGGCAATGAAGCGTCGTACTCGTTTCTGAAAAGTCGATGGCCTGCCATTTAATACTGAATAAAACCCTTCCTCTATTTGTTTGTATAAACAACATCCTGAAAGAAATCTCCCCTTCAAAACGGGCATAATTCCCCTTCCTAGTTCATTCACCTACTAAAAACCCAATCACATCGTAGTACCCCGCCTCTTTTTTTGTAGGAAACTTCTGAAATTGAATATGTATGCCTGTCTCCTCATACGACCCCGGCATTAACTGGGCTAAGGTGCGCGCTTTATTAAGCTCGTAGGGACTTTATTCATGAACTCCGTTTTCATTGTCGACGACCACCCGGTCATCCGCCTCGCCGTTCGCATGCTCCTGGAGCATGAGGGCTATAAAGTCGTAGGGGAAACTGACAACGGTGTGGATGCGATGCAAATGGTGCGCGAATGCATGCCGGACCTGGTCATTCTGGACATCAGCATCCCCAGGCTTGACGGGCTGGAAATTCTCTCACGGTTCAACGCCATGACCACGCCCCTTAAAACATTGGTGCTCACCGCTCAGTCCCCAACGCTTTTCGGTATCCGGTGCATGCAATCCGGTGCCTCTGGGTACGTTTGTAAACAGGAAGACCTCAGCGAGCTGGTCAGCGCAATCAAGGCCGTTTTGTCCGGTTATAACTATTTCCCCAGCCAGGCACTGAACCCGGTCCGCCAGGATGATCCTCGCAGCATAGAGCTGGATCTGTTCAAAAGTGTCAATGACCGAGAGTTGATGGTGCTGCAACTTTTTGCTCAGGGCCGTACCAATAAGGAAATAGCCAAAGGTATGTTTCTCAGCAATAAGACTGTCAGCACTTACAAAAAAAGATTGATGCAAAAACTCAAGGTCAAGTCCCTGGTAGAACTGATTGAAATGGCGAAGCGCAACGCGCTGGTGTGAGAAAAGACCGGATGCTCAAATGCATAAGTAGATGCCTCCTGCTATTAAGCGCGGGGTTATATGCGCACGTCCTCATGGCGACGCCGGGCACGCCCGAGCACTACACGCTTTTGGGTCGTTCGACGGCGGCTCATGTCGAGGTCCTGCTGGATGACGCTCACCGTAGCCTGTTACAGGACCGGCAGGAATTGGTACTGGGAACGTCTGCCCCTGATTATCCGCCCTTCGATCTGTCCACCAGCGGGCAAGACTACGAGGGCATGACTGCCGACTACGCCGGCGTCATCGCCAGGGCGATCGGTCTGCCCATGCGGGTTTTGCGTTTCGCTTCCCGGGACGAGGCCATTGCGGCCCTCAAGAATGGAAAAATCGACCTGCTCGGCACCGCCAATGGTTTCGAAGCGCGCACCCCCGGCATTGTGCTATCGACCCCTTATGCAGTGGACCAGCCCGTTCTCGTCACCCGGACGAATGAAAGCCGTTCCCTGACCGAAGATCTCCAGGGATTGCGGCTGAGCATGGTTTATCACTACCTGCCGCTGCGGGAAATCGAAAAGCTTTACCCCAAGGCAATCATCAGCACCTACCCCTCCTACCAGAACGCCATAAACGCCGTCGCTTTCGGCCAGGCGGATGTCTTTCTCGGCGATACCATTTCCACCCACTACATGATCAGCAAGGGTTACCTGAGCAACATCCGCATGGCCAGCTTCGGCAAGCATGAGTCCTATGGATTCGGTTTCGCGGTTCGAAGTCACGATACCCGGCTGCTGGAGGCCATCAATGCCACGCTGAACCAGATTTCCATCACCGAGCAAGCGGCCATTTCCAAACGCTGGAGCGCTGGCAGCGACTTGTATCTCACGGAACACAAGATACAACTGACCGCCCGGGAGCAACGCTGGCTGGCACGGCACCCGGTGGTGCGAGTCGTGGTCAACGAAACCGCGGCGCCCTTCACTTTTTTCGACTCCGATGGTGACTTTCGCGGCATCAGTGCCGACCTGCTGGAGCTGATCCGGTTGCGCACCGGCATCCGCCTGGAGATCCAACGCACTCAGAATGACAGCGAAATGATTGCCGCGGTCCTGAACGGTCAGGCCGACATGATTGCAGCGCTTTTGCCGAGCAGCGCGCGGCAGCAACAGTTGAAGTTCAGCCGCCCCTACGTCGACAGCTCATTCGTCCTGCTGACCCGCAAGCAAGCCGACACCCCGGCAACCCTCGACCAGTTCGGCGACCGAAGCCTGGCCATCACTCAAGGCAATCCGGTCATTGAATGGTTACGCAGCCAGTATCCGGACATCAAGATCATCGAAACCGACGACCCTCTCCATGCCGTTGAAATGCTCGCCAAGGGCCAGATCGACGGCAGCGTGAACTCTCTGGTCATGGCCAATTACTTCATCTCGTCGCACTCGTTGCGAGACACCTTGCAAATCAGCAGCACCGTAGGAACCCGCCAGGCCATGTTCTCGTTGGCCACTGCCAAAGACGCCGTGGAGCTGAACTCCATTCTCGACAAAGCCCTCACCAGCATCGACCCGGACGAACTGGGCGTGATCAATAATCGTTGGCGAGGTTACGTGTCGGCATCGGAACACGCGTGGCGCACCTATAACCGCCTGTTTTTCCAGATCGTCGCCGGCGTCGGCCTCTTGTTGCTGCTGTCGCTGGCATGGAATGCCTACATGCAGCGCCAGATCAGGCAACGTCAACGGGCGGAGCTGGCCCTCAATGACCAGCTTGAGTTCATGCACTCGCTGCTCAACGGCACCCCCCACCCGATCTACGTCAGAGATCGCAACGGTTTCCTGCAAAGTTGCAATGACAGTTACTTGCAGACGTTCAACGTGAAACGCGAAGAGGTCATCGGCAAGAACGTCATGCCTGGGTCCATGAGCAATGCTTTCGAAGCGCAGGAGTACCAGGCGGACTATCAGCGGGTCATGGCCGAAGGCACTCCGCTGGTCCTGGATCGCCCGTTACATATCGGGGCTGACAAGCTGACCATCTACCATTGGATTCTCCCCTATCGCAACTCAAACGCCGAAGTACAGGGCATCATTGGCGGCTGGATCGACATCAGCGAACGACGCCAATTGTTCGACGAACTGCGCGCCGCCAAGGAGCGGGCCGACAATGCGAACCGCGCCAAAAGCACGTTCCTGGCGACCATGAGCCATGAGATCCGCACCCCCATGAACGCGGTGATCGGCATGCTGGAGCTGGCTTTGAAACATGCCGACAAGGGCCATCTGGACCGTTCGACCATAGAAGTGGCGTACGAATCGGCTTCCGGCATGCTCGAGCTGATCGGCGACATCCTGGACATTGCACGGATCGAGTCAGGTCACCTGAGCCTGGCGCCCGAGCGGGTCAATCTCAGGGCCTTGCTGCAATCGGTCATACGGGTTTTCGAAGGCGTTGCTCGACAGAAGAACCTGGCATTGTCGCTGCTGTTCGACCCGGCCGAAGGCAACCCGGACGTCCTGATAGATCCCTTGCGATTCAAACAGGTGCTCTCGAACCTGATCAGCAATGCCCTCAAATTTACCGAACAGGGTCAAGTTCAAATCAAGGTCCAACTGTCTCCGGCCGCCCCGGATGACACCCTGCACATGCAACTGGAGGTCAGCGACAGCGGCATCGGCATCAGTGCGGCAGACCTGCAACGTCTGTTCGAGCCGTTTTCCCAGGTCGACAACACCGGCCGGATGGCGCGAACGGGCGCAGGACTTGGCCTGGTGATCAGTCGCAACCTGTGTCAGATGATGGGCGGCAGTCTGCACATGAGCAGTGAGCCGGGCATCGGCACCCGGGTCCAGATTTCACTGCAACTGACTACCCTGCCGACCACCACGGTTTGCGTGCCCCCGGAACCTGTCGTTGAAACGGCCACGGCCGCCTTGAGCGTTCTGGTCGTGGATGACCATCCGGCCAATCGCTTGTTGATGTCGCAACAACTGGAGTACCTGGGTCATCACCATCAGGTCGCCCATGATGGCGCACAAGGACTCAAAGCCTGGCATGAAGGGGATTTCGACCTGGTCATCGCCGATTGCAACATGCCCATCATGAGTGGCTACGAACTGGCCAGTTCGATTCGTCGCCATGAGTGCGAACGCGAACTGCCGCGCTGCACCATCCTGGGGTTTACCGCCAACGCACAACCGGAGGAAAAACAACGCTGCCGGGACGCCGGAATGGACGACTGCCTGTTCAAACCGATCAGCCTGAGCGCCCTGAGCCAATGGATGAAAACAGTCAGATCCACCAGCCGGCCCAAGGCTTTCAATGTGCAAAGCCTGCAGACCTTGACCGGTGGCAACCCCTTGTCCATCCGGCGCCTGTTGGAAGAACTGCTCAGCAGCAATCGCTCGGACCGCCGGGAGTTGCTCGATATTGCCCGCAGTGGGGACCGACAGGCACTGACCGAGGCCGCGCACAAAATAAAAGGCGTCGCCCGAATCGTGCAGGCGACCTCGTTGATACAAAGATGTGAGGCGCTGGAACACGCCTGCCACCAGGCACAGGGTGCGCAACCCATTGGCGAATGTACCGAGGCGCTCGACCAGGCCATGATCGAACTGGAGCGCGCCCTGGAAACAGAGATCGCCAAGGCAAAATAATCCAGCGTTTACTATGCTGATCGCTCAGCAGTGCGCACCAGGGGCGTTCTCGATTGGTTTCCCCCGGCGCGGCAGGGAATGAGTTGGGAACGCCCATCAACACTTGGAGTGACTGCAATGCCCAGCGCACCGCGTCCGCAACAACGCCGGTTCCCCTTGCACGTACACATCAGCGTGATGTTTACGTTGCTCCTGCTGCTGACCGGTGTGGTGCTAGGCATTTTCAACTATCACCAGACCACACAAATCATCCTGTCCAGCAGTGAAAAACTGTTCAACCGCATCGAGCAGGACGTACGCCTGGATTTGTATGACACCTATGAACCCATCCGCCACCTGTTGGGCCTGCTAGCCGATTACCCGGCGACACGTGAACCCAGGATCGCTCAGCGCCTGGCCCTGCTCGCCCCCTTCAGCCAGGCGCTGCGGGACAACCCGAACCTGGCGTCGCTGTACCTGGGCGACAGCAATGGCGACTTCCTGATGGTCCGTCCCTTGCGTACCGAAGCCCTGAAGACCGCGCTGAAAGCACCGGCCAACGCGGCCTACCAGGTCTGGACCGTGGATCGGACAGCTACCCCCGGCCAGGTTCGTGCCCAGTCGCTGTTCTACGACCAGAGCCTGACGCTCGTCAGCCGTCAGGACATTGCCGACGAATCCTACGATCCGCGCAACCGAGGCTGGTTTCGCAGCGCGCTGGGAAGCGCCGAGCAAATCACCACCGAACCCTACGTATTCTTCTCCACCCAAAACCTGGGCACCACCCTCGCCCGGCGCAGTGGCGAACAGGCGGTCATCGCTGCCGACCTGACCCTGGCGTCCCTGTCCCAGACCCTGGCCAAGCACAGGGTGACCGCCGGCACCGAAATTGTGCTGCTCGACCCCCAGGGCAATACAGTCGCCTACCCCGACAGTCATCGGCTGATCACCGACATCCAGTCGGCACGCCTGATCAAGGCACGCGACCTCAGCCCGGCCATCGCCGCCGCACTCGACGACAACACCGACACCCCACGCCTGGAGGCTGGTGGACGCCAATGGATCGTTTCGCACAGCCACATGCAGGAAGGCGGGCCGCAGGGCCTGGAACTGGCGTTGCTGGTCCCTGAGGATGAGATGCTGGCCGATGCCTATCGCATGCGCTGGCAAGGCGCGCTGATTACCCTCGCCACTCTGCTCCTGTGCCTGCCCCTGGGCTGGTTGACCTCCAGGATTCTGGTCAAGCCCCTGCGCGCACTGGTGCAGGAGGCGGACGCCATCCGCAGCTTCGATTTCAACTACCCGGTGTCCCGTCGCTCCCCCGTGCTGGAGGTCGATCAGTTGGGCGTCTCGATGGCGCGAATGAAAGAGACCCTGGCAAGCTTCTTCGAAATCACCGCCAGTCTGCGCGCCGAAACCCGCTTTGCCCCGTTGCTGGAGCGGGTGCTGTTCGAAACAGTGAAAATCGGCCAGGCCCAGGCCGGCCTGATTTACCTGCGCGAGAACGATGACGATCAGGTCAGGCCCTATGGGTTGGTCATCGATGGAAGGCCTCGGGACCTTGCTGCCTTCGGCTTGCAAGGTCATGCGCTCAAGGCACAGGACAGCCCGCCATGGCTGCAGCAACTGGACGCCTCGGACAACCTCGTCACCTCGTTGGGCTTCGAGCAGGTCGGCGACCTCAAGAGTGTCCTGCTGGCACTGGATGCGCCACGGGTTCACCTGATCGGCATCCGCCTGCGCAATCGTCACCAGGAAACCGTAGGGGTTCTGGTGTTGCTGATAACCGACAGCGGCACCGAAGCCGACCTGGAAAAACTGCAGCCAGACCGCATTGCCTTCCTGCAGGCCGTGTCCGGCGCCGCCACCGTGAGCATTGAAGGCCAGCGCCTGCAAGCCCGGCAAAAACAACTGCTCGATTCGTTCATTCAACTGCTGGCTGGGGCGATCGATGCCAAGAGTCCTTACACCGGCGGTCATTGCCAGCGGGTGCCAGCCCTGACGCTGATGCTCGCCCAGGCCGCCGCTGCCAGCCAGGCGTCGGCATTCCAGGCCTACCGTCCCACGGAAGATGAGTGGGAAGCGCTGCACATCGCCGCCTGGCTGCACGATTGCGGCAAGGTCACCACCCCCGAATACGTGGTCGACAAAGCCACCAAGCTGGAAACCCTGAACGACCGGATCCACGAGATCCGCACGCGCTTCGAGGTGCTCAAGCGCGACGCCTGGGTCGATTATTGGCAGGCCCTGGCAACGGGTGGCGAGCCGTCATCCCTGGCCCAGCGACGCGACGCCACACTGGCCAGCCTCGATGACGACTTTGCCTTCGTCGCCCGCTGCAACCTCGGCTCCGAGGCCATGGCCGACGCCGACCTGCAACGTTTGCAAGATATCGCCCAACGCCCCTGGACCCGGACCCTGGATGACCGCCTGGGGGTTTCCTGGGAAGAGAACCGGCGCCAGGCACGCACGCCCAAGCCTGCGCTTCCAGTCACTGAACGGTTGTTGGCGGACAAGCCCGAGCACCTGCTGGAGCGGCACGAAGCCGAGCTGATCCCGACAGACAACCCGTGGGGGTTCCAGCTCGACGTGCCGCCCTGGAAGTACAACCGCGGCGAGCTTTACAACCTCAGCATCAAACGAGGCACGCTGACGCGTGAAGAGCGTTACGTCATCAACCATCACATGGTGCAAACAATCCTGATGCTCAGCCAGTTACCCTTTCCCAGCCATTTGGGCAACGTGGCGGAGATCGCTGGCGGGCATCACGAGAAGATGGACGGCACGGGATATCCCAAGCGGCTCAAACGCGAGGAGATGAGCCTGCCGGCACGCATGATGGCGATTGCGGACATTTTCGAAGCACTGACGGCTGCCGATCGTCCTTACAAGAAGGCCAAGAAACTGAGTGAAGCCCTGGGCATCATGGCCACCATGTGCCGTGACGCCCACATCGATCCAGAGCTGTTCGGGCTGTTCATCGATGAAAAGATCTACCTGAGCTACGCCAACCAGTTTCTCGATCCGCGCCAGATCGATGAGGTCGACCCGGACAGCCTGTTGGACAAGGCCGGACTGAAGGCATGAAAGCCGCCGTTGTAGGCGCGGCCGAGCCGAACGCGGTCCGAGCTTTGGCCAACTGCTACGGCAAGCGGGTCAGCAGTCTGTCAGGCGCAGGAAGATATCGGCCAGTTGCTCGATACCGGCCCGGTCATGCTCGGTAAAACGTGCCAGTTTCGGACTGTCGAGGTCGAGCACGCCGATCAGGCGCCCGCCCTTGACCAGCGGCACCACCAGTTCGCTGTTCGACGCGCTGTCGCAGGCGATATGCCCGGCAAAGGCATGGACGTCTTCAACACGCTGAGTCTGGCGGGTCGCCGCCGCTGTCCCGCACACACCACGGCCAAAGGGAATTCGCACGCAGGCGATCTGCCCCTGGAATGGGCCCAGCACCAGTTCTTCGTTGCGATTGAGGTAAAAGCCGGCCCAGTTCAAGTCCTCCAGCTGACTGAACAGAAAGGCCGAAAACTGCGCGGCATTGGCGATGAAGTCCCGCTCATCGGCCAGCAAGGATTCAAGCTGTGCCGCTAACAAGCCATAGCCGTCGAGACCTTCGCCGGTGCCTTTCAAATCGATCATGCCTTATTCTCCAGAAGTTTGAGGCCCACCCAATATCGGGCAAACTGATAAGCGCAACGTCCGTTGCGGTTGCCGCGCCCGGTGGCCCAACGCACTGCCTGCACATCCAGCGCTTCATCACGCTGCCAGGCCAGCCCGGCCTTGGCCGCCAGCTCGCCGATCCAGTGCTCCACCACGTTGAGGAAATGCTCCTGGGTAAACGGATAAAACGACAGCCACAACCCGAAACGGTCAGACAGGGCGATCTTGTCCTCTACGGCCTCGCTGGGGTGAAGCTCGCCATCGACCCGCTTCCAGTTCTCGTTGTCGCTTTCCTTTTCCGGCACCAGGTGACGGCGGTTGGAGGTGGCGTACAACAGCACGTTGTCCGGCGCCTGTTCCAGAGACCCGTCCAACACGCTTTTAAGAACGCGGTAATCGCCCTCCCCGGATTCGAACGACAGGTCATCGCAGAACAGCACAAAGCGCTGCGGCAGCTTTGCGATTTGTTCGACCACCCGCGGCAGATCGGCCAGGTGATCGCGCTCGATCTCGATCAACCGCAAGCCATGCTGGGCATGTTCGGCCAGCAACGCGCGCACCAGAGACGACTTGCCAGTGCCACGCGAGCCCCACAGCAACGCATGGTTGGCCGGCATGCCATCGATGAACTGGCGGGTGTTGCGACCCAGCTGTTCAACCTGACGATCCACGCCAATCAGGTCCGACAGGCGCATGTCGAGGCTGACTTCAAGCGGCAGCAGGTAACCACTGCGCCCGTCGCGCTGCCAACGGGCCGCCAGCGTTCGGGTCCAATCGATAGCCGGCCGTGGAGCAGGCAACAAGGGCTCTATGCGAGCCAGCACCGCATCGGCACGCTCAAGAAAAGCATTCAATCGAGAGTCCATGTCTTCTCCTCGGACAGGTTCACAGTGATGATGGCGCTACAGCGACGAAACGCCGTACCCAATGGCGGGTCTATCCCACACAACATAAACCGGCTGCATCGGTATTCAGAGATGATCAGCTATGCTTGAGCGGCGAAGGGAAACGTAAGTGGTTCATCATTCCATGGACATCAGATTCACCCAACGGCTGTCCTACAAGCAGGCCCGGCTGACCGTTCTGGTGGGTTTCGTGCTGGGTACTTTGCTCAGCCTGATGCAGATCGGCATCGATTATGCCAGCGAAGACGCGTCGATCAACCGTGAAATCCTGTCGCTGCTGGAAATCAGCCACAACCCGGCATCGCGTATCGCCTATAACATCGATGCCGAACTCGCCCAGGAGCTGTCCTTGGGCCTGTTGCGCTCACCGGCCATCATCGGTGCCCAACTGATCGATAACAACAACACCGTGCTGGCCAGCGTCAAACGCCCCGAACTGCAGAGCAGTTACCGGTTCATCAGCGACTTTCTCTTCGGTGCCCAGCGCCAGTTCGAAGACCGCCTCTATCTGGACCACCTGCCGGCCGAGTCCCTGGGCGTGCTGCGGCTGGAGGTCGACACCTATGCTTTCGGCAGCCGGTTCCTGCGCCGGGCCGAAGTGACGCTGCTCAACGGTTTCGCCCGCAGCCTGATCCTGACCGGTCTGCTGCTGGCGTTGTTTTATGTGATGCTGACCAAGCCCCTGGTTCGGGTCATCCGCGAACTGAGCAGCCGCGATCCCAGCAGCGGCGAGCAGAGTCGTCTGGAATGCCCCTCCGGCCACCAGCAGGACGAGATCGGTGTACTGGTCTCGGTGGCCAACCAGCAGTTCGAAAATATCGCCACCGAGATTCAGCAACGGCGCACGGCCGAAAATCGCCTCACCGATTACCTGGCGCAGTTGGAAAACATTGTCTCGGCCCGTACCGCCGAACTCAAAGCCATCAATGCCCGCCTCAGCCAGTCCAACGAGGAGTTGGAAGTGGCCCGGCGCACCGCCCTGGATATGGCCGAAGCCCGCTCCGTCTTTCTGGCCAACATGAGCCATGAGATCCGCACGCCGCTCAACGGTCTGTTGGGAATGATCGCGCTGTCACTGGATGGCCCCCTGACGGCCGAACAACAGCAACAGCTATCGATCGCCCATGACTCGGGCAAGGTGCTGGTTGAACTGCTCAACGATATCCTTGATCTGTCGAAATTCGACGCCGGTCAACTGGAACTCGAACGCATCCCGTTCGACCTTGGCTCGCTGGTCGAAGACACCGCCAACCTGCTTTCCCAGAACGCCGCTCCCAGCGTCGAGCTGGCCTGCCTGATCGACCCGGCGCTTCCAGCACAGGTCCTGGGTGACCCGACCCGGGTGCGCCAGATCGTCAGCAACCTGCTGTCCAATGCGCTGAAATTCACCCGCTTCGGCCGGGTCGACGTACGTTTGAGTCCACATGAAGACGGCGTGCGAATCGAGATCTGTGACACCGGCATCGGCATCCCCCAGGAAGCCCAAGCAAGAATTCTCCAACCGTTCACCCAGGCCGGTGCTGGCATTACCCGCCAGTTCGGGGGCACCGGGTTGGGCCTGGCGTTGACCTACAACCTCTGTGAAGCCATGCAAGGCCGGTTGACGATCACCTCCGAAGCCGGTTTCGGCAGCCAGTTCTGCGCTGACCTGCCCCTGCCCTGCCATACCGCCGCGACGCCCGTCGAACCCTTGCACGGCAATGTCGTGGCCATCACCGACCGCGGCAGCGGCCTGGCCGAATTGCTCAACATGCTATTGCCCGGCTGGGGGCTGGACTATGAAAGACGTTCAGTGGATGACGGATTGCTGGGCCTCAAGCCTGACATCCTGATTACCGACTGCCCGGAATGCCTGTTCACTATGCGTCCCACCTTCGACGCGCCCATCCTGCTGGTCACCGCATATGGCAGTTTTCTGCCCAGCGAAGAAGCCGCCGCCCTCGCCCCCTTGTTACAGCAGGCCCGGCCCCTGGCGCGCCATGCCCTCTATCAGATCCTGCGTCGCGCCTTGCAAAGCGACGCCACCACCATCAATGACGCTCAGATCGAAACCCTGGCGCCGTCCAAACGCGGGCGGGTGTTGCTGGTGGAAGACAATCCGGTCAACCAACTGGTGGCCAAGGGCATGCTGGTGAAGCTCGGTTGCGAAGTCATCGTCGCGGCCCATGGCGCCGAAGCCCTGGACCTGCTCGAACAGAGGGATTTCAATTTGGTCCTGATGGATTGCAACATGCCGGTCATGGACGGTTACGAAGCCAGTCGCCAGATCCGTCGCAGCGGGCGCTGGCCGGATCTGCCGATTGTCGCACTGACAGCCAACGCCATGCCTGAGGAACGTGAGCGATGCCGGGCCGCCGGCATGAACGATTACCTGTCCAAGCCGTTTCGGCGCGAAGAGCTGGCGGCGTTACTGGACCAGTGGGTGCCGCTTACGTCAGCGCTTTGATCTGCCCCAACAGATGATCGAGACCGTCCCGCAACTCTCCCAGGCGGTCCAGGTCAAGCCCGCTGTCGCATAACAGGCGGGCCTTGAGCGGACCGACCTGCTCACGCAATTCCCAGCCGGTTTGCGTAAGGCTCAGATGCACCTCCCGCTCATCGCGGGCCGAACGCTGGCGCTGAACCAGGCTCAGTTGTTCCAGGCGCTTGAGCAACGGCGTCAGCGTGCCCGAATCCAGCAGTAGCCGTTCGCCCAGAGCCTTGACCGTGGGTTGTTCCGGCGCATTTACCTGCCACTCCCACAGCACCAGCATCGCCAGGTATTGCGGATAAGTCAGGCCGAGCTGATCGAGCATGGGCTTGTAGCCGCGAATGACCGCCCGCGACGCGGCGTACAGTTTGAAGCACAACTGGCTGTCGAGTTTCAGCGCATCGACTGACAGATCATTCATTTGAGTAAGGCTTCGATCTCACCGGTCAGGTCCTGGGGTTTGGTGGTCGGCGCAAACCGCTTGACCACCTGGCCGTCCTTGCCGATCAAGAACTTGGTGAAATTCCACTTGATGCCCTTGGACCCCAGTACGCCGGGCGCCCGCTGCTTGAGCTGGACAAACAGCGGATGGGCATTGGCGCCGTTGACCTCGATTTTCTTGAACAGCGGAAAACTCACACCGAAGTTCAACTCACAGAACTCGGAAATCGCCCCCTCATTGCCCGGCTCCTGCTTGCCAAATTGATTGCAGGGAAAGCCCAGCACCACCAGGCCCTGGTCCTTGTAGGTCTGCCACAACGCCTCAAGCCCCTTGTACTGGGGAGTGAAGCCGCACTGGCTGGCAGTATTGACCACCAGCACAGCCTTGCCGGCGAAATCGGCGAGGGTCTTTTGCTCCCCCTTGATCGTGGTGCACGGGATGCTCAGCAGGTTGTCGCTCATGGCAAGGCTCCAGATGGGAAGAAGAGGACACTGAAGATAGCGAGCAATTAAATTGCATGCAATTTAATTATCCAAAAATACCCGCATCACAGATTGTGGGAGCCAGGCTTGCCCGCGATGAAGGCGACACGGTCTTTCAGAGATCGAGGTGCCTTCATCGCGAGCAAGCTTTGCTCCCACAGAGTTACCCTCGGGGCACCAGATCCAGGCACACCGAATTGATGCAATAACGCAAGCCCGTGGGTGGCGGGCCGTCAGGGAAGACGTGGCCCAGGTGCGCGTCACATTTGGCGCAGACCACTTCGGTGCGGATCATGCCGTGGCTGACATCGCGCACCTCCACCACTGCGCTGCCTTCGATCGGCGCGTAGAAACTGGGCCAGCCGCAGCCGGAATCGAATTTGGTCTGCGAATCGAACAATGGCTCGTTGCAGCAGATGCAGTGGTACACACCATCAGTCTTGGTGTCGTTGTATTTACCGGAGAATGGCCGTTCGGTGCCCTTTAGCCGACAGACGTTGTACTGCTCCGGGTCAAGCATGGCGCGCCATTCTTCAAGGGTTTTCTGCAACTTTTCCATCGTCCTACCTCGGCAATTGAAAAAGCCCGATCCGACGCTTTTCCGCAGATCGGGCGGCACGTATGATTGCGCCTCGTCAGGCGCCAGTCTGGCAGTCACGTCATGCGCATTCAAACGGATTGTCACGCATGTACCGCGTCAAGCCTGGGCACAGACGCAGGATCCCCAGTACGGTAGTTCACTCGCCGCCTGGATCGTTCATTTTCGGGAACACATCGCCATGCAGGTCAGCAAATCGAACAAGCTCGCCAACGTCTGCTACGACATTCGCGGCCCGGTGCTCAAGCA
>LNAP01000376.1_pt1 | contig 137846 bp, 141 predicted proteins | sample 602601 | NCBI WGS metagenome assembly LNAP01 (sample SAMN02440304, study PRJNA202911) | soil metagenome | biome: Subtropical and temperate rainforests or woodlands; isolation source: soil samples (1 kg each in a 20% v/v slurry with milli Q water) were... ...
GCCAACATTGGAAGCGTGGCAGAGCGGTTGAATGCACCAGTCTTGAAAACTGGCAACGTCGCAAGGCGTTCGTGAGTTCGAATCTCACCGCTTCCGCCAAGTCATTCACTTGGCATTAGCCCAAAAATCCCTTGAAAATCAGTCGTAAAGCCGCTTCTCGACAGGTTCTGCACAGGTGTTGTTGAAACAACTAGAGGTTGTTAAAAGGGGTATAAGGGGGGGGGCGCTACGCCCAGTTTGCCCTTCGATCATGTTGTCGGCGATGGCAAAATGATCAACCGAGCATCTCCGGTACGACCGTACTGCGAGCGACCCGCCCAAACTGCTTGTGATAGGTGATCGAGCTTGCCTGCCGCTCGGCAACCCATCCTCCGCGTGCCGCGTAGGCGTCCCGTGCGGCCAAAGTGGGGTGCTGGATGACGGTCATTCCGTTGTACTCTTTCTCATCGACATGGTGTCGGTGGCCGACATGCACGTAACGCTTCGTTGTCGCACCCCAATGCTTAGGGAACTGCGCCGCAAACAAGCCCGGCAACTCTGCGTTCTTGACCATGTGACCATGAAATCATTGCGTCAAAGGGCTGGCAAATAAAAAAAGCCCGCCCTGCCCATCCTTCCCTCGCAGGGAGGCTTCTTTCCGGCTCAGCGTCCAAGCCGGTAAACCGCCAGGCTGCCTAAAAAATTGGGCTCTTCGGTAATGAGCTTGCCTTGCTCATCGAGCACTTGCCGTTCGCGAATCACCAACTGCATTTTCTTGCACAGCGATTCAAAATCGAGCAAGGTGAAAAAGCGCAGATTCGGCGTATCGAACCATTCGTAAGGCAAGTCTTCCGACACCGGCATGCGCCCACGCATCACGTCCATGCGATTCTTCCAGTAGGCAAAATTAGGAAAACTCACCACCGCCTCGCGGCCAACGCGCAACATTTCACTCAACAAGCGCTCGGTATGGCGCACCGTCTGTAACGTGCGCGAGAGCACCACGTGATTGAAAGTGCCATCATCAAACCCGGACAAGCCCTGTTCCAGATCACCCTGGATTACATTGATACCTTTGGCGATCGCCGCCTGCACGCCCGCCTCTTCACGCTCAATGCCATAGCCATGCGCGCCCCGCTCTGCGATGAGCCGCTTGAGCAGCGAACCATCGCCACAACCCAGGTCCAGCACGCGTTCATCGGGTTTTACCCAACTGGCAATCAAATCAAAATCAGCACGTTCAGTCGTAAAAAGCACGGGCCTGTTCCTTACAAAGTAATCCGTTGAAGATAGGACGCCACAACCGCGTGATAGTACGCGTCATCCATCAGAAAAGAATCATGTCCGTGGGGGCAGCTGCTCTCGGCATAGGCAACCGGCTGCCCGTTATGCACCAGGGCATGCACAATTTCGCGCGAGCGGAAAGGGGCAAAACGCCAATCGGTGGAAAAGGCGATCACCAAAAAACTCGCGCGGGCAGACGCCAGCGCTGCGGTCAACTGCCCATCGTAAGCCAGTGCCGGATCAAAGTAATCCAGTGCCCGGGTCATGCGCAAATACGTGTTGGCATCGAACAAACCGGCAAACTTGTCGCCCTGGTGCCGCAGGTAAGATTCAATCTCGAACTCCACATCAAAGCTGTAGCTGCCAGCACCCGGGCGTTGCCTGCGGCCGAATTTTTCAGCCATCTGATCATCTGACAAATAGGTGATATGCCCCAGCATGCGCGCCAGGCGCAAGCCATTGAGCGGCCGCGTGCCATGCGCATAATAGTTGCCGCCATGAAAATCCGGATCACTCAAAATCGCTTGGCGGGCAATTTCGTTAAAAGCAATGTTTTCTGCGGAGAGCTTAGCCGCTGAGGCAATAACCAAACTGTGCCGCACCCGATCAGGAAAACTCAGCGTCCATTGCAAGGCTTGCATGCCGCCGAGGCTGCCGCCGATCACTGCCGCCCAGGCATCTATCCCTAGGTGATCAGCCAGCCGCGCCTGGGTTTCGACCCAGTCCTCTACTGTCACAACGGGAAAATCCGCACCCCAGTGCTGGCCGGTAGCCGGATTGGTGCCCGCAGGCCCGGTCGAGCCGTGGCAGCCACCTAGATTATTCACGCCAACGATAAAAAACCGCTCCGTATCCAGCGGCCGACCGGGACCGATAATGTTGTCCCACCAGCCGATATTGTCTGGCTGGCCGGCATAGTAACCCGCCACATGGTGGTGACCTGAGAGCGCATGACAGACCAGAATCGCGTTGGATTTGGCCGCATTCAACGTGCCATAGGTTTCATAGCGCAAGTCAAACGCGGGCAGCACAGCGCCACTTTTCAGAACCAAGGGCGCAGTAAAGTGCACCCGCTGGGGAACCACACAACCAACGCTCATCGCGCGACCAACATTCATCTTTTAAAACCTCATAACCGAGCCATCAACTCGGCAATTTTTTCCGGCTCGTCTGCTTTCAATAACCGCAATACATGCGGCACTAACAAGGCGATATCCGCTTTTAATATTTGCTGTTTAACTTCCAGCAATTGCGCTGGATGCATGGAAAACTGACGCAAACCCATGCCCAACAGCAAACGCGTTAATTTAGGATCCCCCGCCATCTCGCCACACACCGATACAAACAAACCGGCACGGGCGCCTGCCTGCAAGGTTTTAAGAATCAACTGCAACACCGCCGGGTGCAGTGGATCGTACAAATGGGCAACCGCGCCATCGGTACGGTCAACGGCCAGTGTGTATTGGATCAGGTCATTCGTGCCAATGGAGAGAAAATTCAGATGGCGCAAAAAAGGCCCGAGAGATAAAGCTGCGGCCGGGATTTCTATCATCCCGCCAACTTCAATATCCGCAGCAAACTTGTGACGGGAGTCACGAAGTTGCGCTTTGGCTTCTTCCACCAAAGCCAAAGTTTGCAAAATCTCTTGTGTGTGCGCCAGCATCGGGATCAACAAGCGCACCCGGCCGTGGTGCGCTGCGCGCAGAATGGCCCTGAGCTGAGTCAAAAACAACTGCGGCTCAGTCAGGCAAAAACGTATCGCACGCAACCCCAAGGCCGGATTGGGTGAGTGACTATCTCCCATATGGCTTCTCAAGGCACGCGCTTCTTTGTCTGCCCCAATATCCAAGGTCCGAATGGTCACCGGTTTGCCTGAAAAGGTTTTAACCACCTGCCGATAAGCTTCGTACTGTTCATCTTCGCTGGGCAATTCATCCCGGTTCATGAACAGGAATTCCGAGCGGAACAAGCCTATCCCATCCGCGCCGACTTCTTTGGCGCGCTCTGCATCACCGGGCAATTCGATATTGGCATGCAGCTCAACCACTTCGCCATCCAATGTCACTGCACGCGCCGTTTTGAGGCGCAAGCGCTTGCTGCGTTCGAGCTCTATGCCAGCCTTGCGCAGCCGGTATTCTTCCAACACCCGCACATCGGGATCAACAATCAAAATCCCGCGCGCGCCATCAAGCACCAATAAATCGTTATCCTGAACCATCGGTCGCACGTGCTGCATGCCAACGACAGCCGGAATTGCCAGGCTGCGTGCCACAATCGCCGTGTGGGAAGTCGCGCCGCCCATTTCAGTCACAAACCCGCCGACTTTCAAATGCTTGAATTGCAGCGTGTCCGCTGGCGACAAATCATTCGCCACCACAATCAACTCACCGTCGGGTGAAGTTTTACGGCTGGTGATTTTGCGTGGCTTGTTCTGCAAGACGCGCAAGACGCGCTCACCGACTTGCGAGACATCATGCTTGCGCTCACGCAAGTAAGCGTCTTCAAAAGCGTCGAACTGCCCGGCAATCACCTGTATTTGCTGCACCATTGCCCATTCCGCATTGCAGCGGTTATCGCGGATCAGGGCGTCAACGCTGGCCGTTAAATCAGGATCAGCCAGCAACATCGCGTGCAGATCAATAAAGGCCGACAACTCGCCAGGGCTGCCGGCGTTATTGGCTTCTTCCCGCAACGCTTCGAGTTCGGCGGTGGCCGTAGCCAAGGCCTGATGCAAGCGTTCGAGTTCGCCCGGAACATCCCGCTCGCGGATTTGATACTGCTTGACCTCCAGGGCGGCATGCGAGATCAGGTGCGCATAGCCAATCGCAATGCCGCCGGATACCGCCAAACCATGCAGGGTAAAACTCATGCCGCTTACTCGCCCTCGCCAAAGCGATCGGCAATCAGCTGCAGCAAAGCTTGCAATGCCTCATCTTCCTGTTCGCCGCTGGTGGTTATCGAAACCGTGGAACCTTTGCCCGCCGCCAGCATCATCACGCCCATAATGCTTTTGGCATTGATGCGCCGGCCGCCCCGCTCCATCCAGACTTCACACGGGAAGCTGCCCGCCAGTTGCGTGAGCTTGGCAGAGGCACGCGCGTGCAAACCCAATTTGTTGATAATTCCAGCTTCAGCTTGTGACATAGCAGTGATCCAGTCAATGATCCATTATGTTAAGCACACCATCCCGCCCGCCACTCACGGCGCGCGTCACCAGGGTTTCCATGCCTTTATCGCGGTAAGTCAGCGCACGCAGCAACATGGGCAAATTCACCCCTGCAATGCCTTCAATCTGCCCCGGAATTAACAATTTGGTCGCGATATTGGATGGCGTTGCACCATACAGGTCGGTCATGATCAAAACACCATGGCCTGAATCCACCAGCTTTAACATCTCCTTAGCCAAGGGCAATAAATCCAGCGGGTCGTCCTGCAAGGAAACGCCCAACTGGGCAATCTGCAATGGGCGTTTATTCAGGACGTGACAAGCGCACTGGATCAAGGATTCGCCATAGGTCGCATGTGTTATGAGGAAAAGTCCGATCATCCTAGAGACCTCCGGTGGACGCGTCCGATGGTGCGTTCGGGCGGATGGCTGGCGCGAAGCGGCAATGCCGCAGGATCATGCCTGCAAGGCGGCCGCACGGACGTGTCAGCGGGTGCGTAGCGGAGTCCCTCGGCAGAGGGTGACCGCAAAAGAGGAAAAGTTCAGTATCCATCAACGGTTCAACGGCATGGGAACGGGAAACGGAAGTCTCTAGGCTCATTGGTTCATTGTAACAGCCTGCCATACCGATGGGAGGTGGAACATCCTTGAAACCTGCGCGCTGACTGCATACCCAAAACTTGTCTGCGCCATGGCCTGCCACGCAGAATCAATCTGCAATGGCCGTAGCAGGCGACATTGTCAGGCGTGCGCGCATGGCAGGGGTTGCGCTCACCGTCCCGTCAGCGCCGACTTTTAAGGCCGCCGCCACACTCAGCACACGCGCCTGATCCAGCCACGCATCCCCGGCAATAAACAGCGGCTTGGACAAAGCATCCGAGTTCATGCCCGCTGTTGTGCCAGGTGGCATCAATATTGTCACCGACTGCGTACCTGTTGCCGGGTAGCCGGTATGCGGATCCAGCAAATGGCAATAGCGGCGGCCGTTCAATTCAAAAAATCGGTAGTAGTCTCCCGATGTTCCCAGCGCTTCGCCATCATGCAATTCAAGGCTTGCCAAGGGTGCGCCACCCACCGTTGCCGGACGCGGATGCTGAATGCCCACGCGCCAGGGCGTGCCATTTTTAGTGCCCAGCGCCATCACATTGCCGCCGATATTGATCAGCGCATTCTGAATGCCTGCCGCGTGCAAAATTCGCACTGCACGGTCTAGCGCCACACCTTTGAGATAGCCGCCAAAATCCAGCGCCACAGAAGGGTTGCGGCTGGTGACGCGCAAACCATTGAGCTGCAAGTCAGCAATCGACGGCCGCTGTTGAATGAGCGCCGTGAGCGCCTCTTCATCCGGCAAATGCACTTTGAATTCATCACTCTGGAAACCCCACAAAGCAATCAGGCGGCCAATGCCGGGATCGAACAGATAGCCGCTGTCTGCGGCGATTTTTTGCGCTTGGCGGATATAGCCAGCAAATTCAGGCGACACATCAAAGGGCTTGCCTGCGGCAAGCGCTGCATTCAGTGCAGAAAGTTCTGAAGGCTGCCAGGCATGATACGTGCGATGAAGACGATCAAACTCGGCCAGCACTTGACCGCCTGCAGCCAGCGCCTTTTCTTCCGGCACCCCGGTGATAAGCAGCTCCACCCGCGTGCCAAAAACAAAGGATTCCTGCCGCCAAGGCGCTGAGGGCGCACAACCTGACAATACGGCGCACGCTAAACCAAAGAGCAAGAACCGCCCCGCCAGGGACATTAGCCTAACGCTCATAGTCCCGACGAACCGCCCCGAATCATGAAATCCGCCCCCCTCATTTCACCAAGGGCTGGCAAACAAGGGCTGGCAAATAAAAAAAGCCCGCCCCGCCCATCCACGAGGCGAGACACGACCGACTTTGCGCAGCCAGCCGGCTGAGGCGGCGCGGCGCAGCCGACGCGTATTTCCGCCCCCTCCCAGCCTTCCCCGCACGGGGGAGGCGACTGTTTGGTTCGCTGCGCGAGAGGCGTGGCCCGGCATCAAATGGCGTTGTTCCACGCTGGTCAGATGGATGCGCACTCCCGCTCCAGCGCGTCCATCAACATACCTGCCACATCAAAACCCGTTTGCTGGGCGATTTCCACAAAGCAGGTGGGACTCGTGACATTGATTTCCGTGAGCCTGTCGCCAATCACGTCCAGCCCGACGATCATCAAACCCCGCGCCCATAAAGTCGGCGCTAGCGAGACGGCGATTTCACGGTCGCGCGCGGAGAGTGGCTGCGCCACGCCCGTACCGCCTGCGGCCAGATTGCCACGCGTCTCGCCCGCCATCGGAATGCGCGCCAGACAATAAGGCACCGGCTCGCCGCCAATCAACAACACGCGCTTGTCACCCTCGCGAATGGCAGGCAGATATTGCTGCGCCATGATGCTGCGCGCACCGAAGTGGGTGAGCATTTCAACAATCACATTGCGGTTCGGATCTTGTTTCTTCACATGAAAAATACTGCTGCCCCCCATGCCATCGAGCGGTTTCAAAATGGCCTCGCCCAGCTCATTGATGAAGTCATGCACATCCGTGGGGTGGCGCGAGATCAACGTGGTGGGCGCAAACGCTGGAAACTCGGCAATCGCCACTTTTTCGGAGTGATCGCGTATCGCCTGCGGACGGTTAAAAATGCGTGCCCCCTCACTCTCGGCGCGTTGCAACAGCCAGGTGGCTGTGATGTATTCAAAATCGAAAGGCGGATCCTGACGCATCAACACCGCGCTAAATGCCGTCAACGGCAGGCAAGCTTTTTCGGCCACCGAAAACCATGTCGCATCATCCTCGTCATGCAGCCGAATTTTCACCGCATGCGCGAGCGTTCGGCCATCGCGCCAATGCAAACCCTCACGCTGTATCGTCCACACCTCATGCCCGCGCTTGGCTGCGGCGCGCATCATGGCAATACTCGAATCCTTGTAGGCTTTGAGCGCGGAAAGCGGGTCAACAATAAAGGCGATTTTCATCTTAACCAAACTCATGCCACCTCCACAGGCGCAGCCCGTTCAAGTTCAATGGAGGCGGCCAAGAGCGCCAGCCTTGCCACAACACCATAAGCATAAAAACGATTCGCAGGCGCATCGGGCGCCATGCGCACATCCGGCAGCGAGCAGCCGGTAGCAAATGCCAGTGGCTTAAAGTGCATGCCTGGCGCATTCAGGTTCTCATCCGTCCCGCGCGACGCATTAACGCGATAAAAGCCGCCCACCACGTAACGGTCCATCATGTACACCACCGGCTCGGCCGTGCCTTCATCCACACGCTCCACAGTCGGCACGCCTTCTTGAATGATCACGTCAGACACTTGCACGCCTTCCTTGATCACCGCCATTTTGTTGCGTTGCTTGCGATTGAGCTGCTTGACTTCGCTGGCGTCCTTGACCGTCATGATGCCCATGCCATAAGTGCCGGCATCCGCTTTCACAATGACAAACGGCTCATCCGCGATGCCATATTCCTTATATTTCACGCGCATGCGGTTCAGCAGTTTATCGACGCTGCCCGCCAGGCATTCTTCACCAATGCGCTCATGAAAATTGATTTCCCGGCACACTTCAAAATCCGGGTCAATCAGCCATGGATCAATGCCCAATTCATCTGCAAACTTCTGCGTCACATCGCGGTAGGCCGCAAAGTGCGCTGATTTTCGCCGCACATGCCAGCCCGCCCAGAGCGGCGGGATCACAAACTGCTCATCCAAGTTCAGCAATATCTCCGGCACGCCAGCGGATAAATCGTTATTCAACAACACGGCGCACGGGTCAAACCCATCCAGCCCCAAGCGGCGTCCCCCGCTGCCAAGGCGTTTTAAAGGCTCCAGCAGCAAGCGCTGCCCATCGGGCAAATCCAGCGGCGAAGGCTCGGTAATCTCGGGCAACAAGGAGCCAATGCGCACATTGAGCCCAGCGTGTTTCAAGATATTGGCCAGACGTCCGACATTCATCAGATAGAACTGATTGCGCGTGTGGTTTTCCGGGATCAACAGCAAGTTGCGCGCTTCAGGACACAGCTTTTCCACGGCTGCCATGGCAGCCTGCACGCACAGTGGCAAAAACTCTTCATTCAGGTTATTAAATCCACCGGGAAACAAATTGGTATCCACGGGCGCTAATTTGTAACCGGCATTGCGCAAATCAACCGACGCGTAAAACGGCGGTGTGTGATCCAGCCATTGTGTACGCAACCAGCGCTCAACGGTAGTTTCGTTATCCAAAAAGCATCGTTCAAGATCAAGCAAGGGGCCTGTCAAGGCCGTTGTCAAATGAGGCACCATAGTTTTCCTTTGTTGCAATTTAAGCGCGAGAACGCGCCGCATATTTCGATGATTTCAAGTTGCACATGATGTTACACGACTGCGCCAGATCAACAGCCAGCGCTTATTTGACGGCAACACCGCCAGAGAATTCGGCAAAAGCGGCGGGCAACAAGGCATGCTGCAAGCTGCGTTGCGAAAAAATGAACCGGCCATCGCACACGAAACCCAATTCAGACCAATCCACCGCATTCAGCAAGGCCACGAGCTGCCCCATTTGCCTGGGCAAAATATCACGCCGCCGTGGAAACAAGGCCAGCACAGCACCATCGTAATTGAGGCAAGGATGCAAAAAGAAAGGTTGCGGATTGCGCGTGCGGCCATTCACATAAATGCGTGGCGCAGCCGAGACGTGGTGTCGCCGCCCCCATTGCCACCAGTTTGACTCATCAAAAGGAATCACGCGCCGCCGCAACAGCCTCGTCTTGAATGCTTCAAGGTAAGCCATGAGCGCAGCATTTTCCATGGCATCGTTGGCGTTTTCAAGAAAAACCATCCGCCGCGTCTGGCCGGTGCGCTCTGTCTTTGAATAGACAAAATCTGCATTGCCCAGCATTGGATGGTTAAAAATTTCATCCGCACCGGACACCGCGCCGACTTTAACCGTGAACACATCACTTAATGGCACGCTGTAATCGTTGCGCGTGAACATCAGTTGGCCATGTGCTAAGACCATGCGTCGGCCATCATTCAATTGATGGCTCAGATTGTCTTTTTCAAATCGCCAAATCGCACAATTGGGCGCCGCATCGTTGAAGATTTTTACATCCCCCAGGTCTTCGAAATCAGTGATCGTGCCCTGAGAAAACAACCAGGTGTTGAGCCGAGCAGCCCCGCTAGCTTTCAAGAAGTCTCTTGGCGTAATAAAAATCAGCTCGCCGCCGGGGACTAAATGACGCACGGATTTTTCGATGAAATGCAGATACAAATTGGCATGGCCATCGAGCAAATCTGAATGCAGGGAATCCAAATACCGTCGAGTGCTGGGCAAAATGTTGCGCGCCGCCACATAGGGCGGATTGCCGATGATGGTGGCAAATCGCTCGCGTGGCGAATAAGCAAAAAAGTCGCTATTGATCGCCCCGGGCGGGCAATGTCCGGTATCGAGCTCCAAGGCGACGCAATCCGGGATCTGCGCAGAAAACGCACCATCACCACACGATGGTTCTAAAACCCGGCCTGTGTTTTTACGCAACGCCAGCATGCGCTGCACAATGGCTGCGGGCGTGAATACCTGGCCCAAGACATCCACATTGTAAAAAGGCAAGGATTGAGATGCGGCTTTCTCTGCCAATGTCAAATCGAACGGATGAAAAATAAAACGCGCTGGATAAAACGCACGAATTTAAAAAAAGAAAATGGAAAACCTGATCAAAACGTTTTAATGACCCACATCGGCACGCTTAATCGCTCCCCGCCAATGGCATCATTGCGCACCCAGCTGCCATCGCCGCGCTGATCAATCAGGTAGTACGGCACGCCGTGCGATGGCGTGACTTTCACCATATACAGTTTGCCATTCATGCGATATTCCTCCATCCTGTTTTCACCGTCCTGACGGATGGTGACTTGAGGCTCAACCGCCTCATCGACCACGCCGGCAGGGGGAGGGGGTGGTTCTGGCAGGGGTTCTAGCTTGGGCGGTGGCGTTTGCGCCATGGCGGAGATCGTCCAGATTGAACAGAGAAGCATTAAAAATCGGCGCATGATGGTTTCCTTAAAGAAGGCTTTGGCAAAGCGTGGCGGCGGAGCTGATGAATTCGATTCAAGCCGCGAAAAGTGCGGTTCAGTTTATCAAAGGTTCAGCAATAGCTCATGTTCTTCCGGCAAATTGGCAAAACCACGGGCTTCGTAATGATCGAAAATCGCGTCCACAATCTGCTGGGGATCATCAATGACCTGGACCAGGTTCATATCTTCGGCATTGATCATTCCGTCTGTTACCAGACGATTGCGCAACCAATCCAACAGCCCTGCCCAAAATTCGCTGCCCACCAGAATAATTGGAATCTTCGGGCTTTTGCCAGTTTGGATCAGGGTCATCGCTTCGAGCAATTCGTCCAGAGTGCCAAATCCGCCGGGCATGACCACATAAGCCGTAGCGACTTTCACGAACATGTATTTACGCGCGAAAAAATGGCGGAAACTTTGCGAAATGTCCTGGTAATGATTCGGCTTTTGCTCATGCGGCAACTGAATATTCAACCCGACGGACAAACTCTTGCCCACAAAAGCGCCCTTGTTGGCCGCCTCCATCACCCCAGGGCCTCCGCCTGACACCACAGAGAATCCCGCATCAGACAACATGCGCGCAATCCTTTCCGTTTGCTGATAAATCCCGGAACCCGGCAGCGTGCGTGCGCTGCCAAAGATCGACACAGCAGGCCGCACGGTCGCCAAGCGTTCTGTCGCCTCGACAAACTCTGCCATAATGCCAAATACCCGCCACGCCTCACGCGCACTGCTGCTGCCTTGCGCCGTGGGGGCTAATTCAAAGCCTTCCGGCAATTTGTTTTTTGCACTCACTTCTGTTCTCCATGCCTACCTTATTACTGATTGACGGCTCGTCCTATCTTTACCGCGCCTTTCATGCGCTGCCCGATTTGCGCAACCAAGCCAATGAACCCACCGGCGCGATTCGCGGTGTGCTGTCGATGCTGCGCGTTTTGGAGGCCGACTATAAGGCAGATTATCGCGCCGTGGTGTTTGATGCCAAAGGTAAAACCTTTCGCGAGGACTGGTATCCCGAATACAAGGCGCATCGCCCGTCCATGCCGGAAGATTTGGCGGCACAGATTCCGCGCTTGCATGAGTGCATTCGCGCCGCTGGCTGGCCGCTGGTCATGATAGACGGCGTTGAAGCGGATGATGTGATCGGCACGCTTGCCCATGCAGCCACCCAGGCCAGGATTGACTGCGTGATTTCCACGGGCGACAAAGACCTGGCGCAACTGGTGAACCCCCATGTCACCTTGATCAACACCATGAGCAATGAACGCCTGGATGAAGCCGGCGTGCTGGCAAAATTCGGCGTACCAGCGAATCGCATGGTGGATTATTTAGCGCTCATGGGCGACGCCGTGGACGGCGTGCCGGGCGTGAATAAAGTTGGCCCCAAGACGGCGGTGAAATGGCTCACGCAATTTGGCTCATTGGACGGCGTGGTCGCACACGCGCAGGAGATTGGCGGTGTGGTCGGGGAAAACCTGCGCCAGCACCTGGACTTTTTGCCACTCGGCAAAAAACTGGTCACCGTCGTCTGCGACCTGGATTTACCCATCACCATCCCTGAACTCACGCCGCAAACACCGGACAACGAAAAGCTCACCGAATTATTCACGCGGCTGGAATTCAAAAGCTGGCTTAAGGAATTGAGGGAATTGAGCAGCCCGCAAGAAACAGAACGTACAGCTGATGTTACCCAAGGCGACTTGCTAGATGATTTTGAGGGGGGAAAAGCCCAAAAAAATACACCTCGCGCCGTCCCGCCAGCGCCGACTATTTTCGATGCGATGACCGAACCCGACCGCAACGGCTACTTGTGCATCACCGATGCTGCTGAGCTTGACGCCTGGCTTGCCCGCCTGAATCGTGCGGAACTCGTGGCACTCGATACCGAAACCACGAGCCTGATCCCCATGCAAGCGCAACTCGTCGGCATCTCGTTTGCATTTGCCGAGGGCGACAAAATCCATGCCGCCTACCTGCCCCTTGGCCACAATTACGCCGGGGTGCCCGCACAATTACCGTTGGCTGATACGCTGGAAAAACTGCGCCCTTGGCTGGCCTCGCCCCAGCACCGCAAACTGGGCCAGCACCTCAAATACGACCGGCATATTTTCGCCAACCATGGCCTCCAGCTGGCCGGCATTGTGGATGACACCTTGCTTCAATCCTACGTGCTAGAGTCCGGCAAACCGCATGATTTAGGCTCACTCGCCGCGCGGCATTGCGGGCTAAAAACATTGAGTTACGATGAGCTCACCGGCAAAGGCGCCGCGCGCATTTCTTTCGCCCAAGTGGCTATCGACCGCGCCACGGAGTACGCCGCAGAAGACGCCGATGTAACCTTGCGCGTACACCAAACCCTGCGCCCGCAACTGGACGCCGAACCACGCTTGGCCAATTTGTACGATACCCTGGAGCTGCCCGTGGCCGAGGTGTTGTTTCGCATCGAACGCAACGGCGTGCTGATTGACGTTACCGCCCTCACCCAGCAAAGCCACGAATTAGGCCGCAAAATGCAGGTACTGGAAACAGAGGCGCATGCGCTGGCGAGCCAGCCGTTCAACCTCAACTCGCCCAAACAACTCGCGGAAATCCTGTTCAACCAGCAAGGCCTGCCGGTGGTCAAAAAAACGCCGTCGGGCGGGCCGTCCACGGACGAAGAAGTGCTGGAAAAACTCGCCGAAGATTATCCCCTGCCGAAAAAAATTCTCGACTACCGCAGCCTGTCCAAGCTAAAAAATACCTACACCGACAAGCTCCCACAGATGGTCGAGCACACGACCGGCCGCGTGCACACCAGCTTTTCGCAAGCGGTCGCCGTCACTGGCAGGCTCGCTTCATCCGAGCCTAATTTGCAAAACATCCCTGTGCGCACCGCAGAAGGGCGACGCATCCGCTCGGCCTTCATTGCCGCACCTGGCCGCCGTATCGTCAGCGCCGACTATTCGCAGATCGAGCTGCGCATCATGGCGCATTTGTCGCATGACGAACGGTTATTGCAAGCCTTTGCCCAAGGCGAAGACGTGCACCGCGCCACCGCCGCCGAAGTGTTTGGTGTCACGCCGCTGGAAGTAAGCAACGAGCAACGCCGCGCTGCCAAAGCCATTAATTTCGGCCTGATCTACGGCATGAGCGCCTTTGGCCTGGCGCGCGATCTCAAAATTGACCGTAGCGCCGCGCAAGCCTATATGGACCGCTATTTCGCCCGCTATCCGGGCGTGGCGCGTTACATGGAAGAAACCCGCGCTACCGCACGCCGCCAAGGTTATGTTGAAACGGTTTTTGGCCGGCGCTTGTGGCTGTCGGAAATTCACGCCGCCAACGCCGCCCGCCGCCAAGGCGCAGAGCGTGCGGCCATCAACGCACCGATGCAAGGCACAGCGGCTGACTTGATCAAACGCGCCATGCTGGCCGTGCAAAACTGGCTGGATGAAAAAAAAATGCGCACCTTGCTGATCCTGCAAGTGCATGACGAACTGGTGCTGGAAGTACCGGAAGAAGAACTCACTTTGGTGAAGGAAACCCTGCCGCGCCTGATGGGCCATGTTGCCGACCTGGCCGTGCCGCTCGTCGTCGACGTCGGCGTAGGCGCCAACTGGGATGAAGCACATTGAGCCGACTTGTTGAGCCGACTTGTGCCAAGCATGAAACCCGCGTCAATCCAATGCAGCCCCCCCGCCGCATCCTGCTGGTCTGCCCGCAACGCATTGGTGATGTGCTCCTGGCCACGCCGCTTGCCCATTCATTAAAGCTTGCCTGGCCGGATGCCCAGGTGGATATGCTGGTGTTTGCCGACACCCAAGGCGTGATCGAAGGCAATGCGGACATCGCCACGATCATCCCCGTCCCGCGCCGTGCCCGCTGGCGGGAACAGCTCATGCAAGTGCGCCGCTTATGGCGCAAATATGACATCGCCTTATCTCCCATCCCCACCGATCGCGCACGCCTGTATTGCTGGGCAGCCGCGCGCCGCCGCTACGGCATGCGGCCGACAAGCGAACAAGGTCTGACCAAACAGATATTGCCCAGGCTGTTGCTGAATCAAACCCTGGTGTTCGATGATCTCGACACACACACCGTGGCCATGGGTTTGCAGCTCACCGCGTTGCTGGGCATACCGCCCAGCTTTACCGTCATCCCCCCTTCAGTCCCTGCCACGCAGGCGGCTGAAAAATCTGCCTTATCTGCTATCTTCGCTAAAGCAACGCCTTATGTCGTCCTTCATCCCTACCCCAAGTTCGCCTACAAAATGTGGACGCACGCGGCGTGGGCTTCCCTTGCCCGCTGGTGCGCTGACCAAGGCCTGCGCGTCATCTTCACTGGTGGGCCGGATGCGGACGAATGCGCCTATGTGAAAGGGATCGTGGCAGATCCAGTGACCAACTTACCGGGCGATGCCGTTAGCGACATCGTAAATCTCGCAGGCACTTTATCGCTCGCCCAAACCGCACAACTCATTCGCGGCGCAACACTTTATGTTGGCCCGGATACCGCCGTCACGCATATTGCAGCGGCCACCGGCACGCCGACCATCGCCCTGTTCGGCCCATCCAACCCAGTCAAATGGGGGCCGTTGCCGCACGACTGGAAGCAATTTGCCAGCCCTTGGCGACGCGTCGGCAGCGCGCGCCAGGGGAATGTCCATCTGGTTCAAGGACAAGCGGCTTGCGTGCCCTGCCTGCTGGAAGGCTGCGAGCGCCAGGTGAAGAGCACCAGTGACTGCCTGCAACACCTGCCCGTCGCAACGGTTATCACCGCTGCCCAAGCATTCCTGAACGAGCAGGCAAGCTAACCATCCGTCATGCTGAGCATGCGCACCTAAAAACAACGTTGCCCTCACTATAATTCCGGCTCCCCGCTTGCCATACATTTCATCATGCCCAAACTCTATATCGACGAATTCGTCGGCATCTCTAACCGGCTGGAGGTTTTACCTTTAGCCTTTGCCATCCGCGCGGCTTACGGACATGACATTATTCTCGACTGGCATGAGCTGGATTCCTTTTCGGTGGACGACACCACGCGCGGCAAGGTGCGCCTCCTCGCGCGCATGGGCGCATTGCGGGTGCGCGACTGCGATGCCGCCTTGTTTGCCACCTTGGGCAATAAAAAAATCATTCTGCGCTCGCTCGATGGCCCCAGTGAAATCCTTGACCCAATCTATCTTGCAACCGCTGCCAAAGTGCATCTCGCACCGCATTTGGTGACCCCCGTGCGCGGCCTGTTCAATAAAACGAACGGCCGTCCGGTCGTTGGCGTGCATATCCGGCAAGGCGATTACCAGTTGGTCAGCGAAGCGCGCTATGACATCAGCCAGGAGTGGCCTGCCGTGCCCGTCTGGTGGTATGAAAAAACCATGGAGGCCATTGCCAAAAAGCAACCCGATGTGTGCTTTTTCCTCTCTTGCACGGGCGACCCGGCCGCTTTTCGAAAAATTCATGAGCGCTTTAATGTATTCACGCTCAATGTGCCCTCAAGCTACGATTACAAGGGTGACGACCACCGCTCCAGCGTCAATCCCGTGGCCGATTTATTTGCCCTGGCCTGTTGCCCAACCATCCTCGCCACGCCGATTTCCGGCTATTCGCACTGGGCTGCCAATGCGCTGGGGCATCCCAGCGCCTGCATTGTGCCGCTACCTGGCGCAACGCCTGAGCAACCCAACGCAGGCGTTGTCCGCCTGTATGGCCGACGGCTCCCCGTCTGGCGGGCAGCGGGGCGCACAGGCTCGGATACCTTGCCATTAAACGAAAACCTGAATGGCATAGACTTCACGCTCAGCGCGCATACCGATTGGCTGTAAGCCCCGTCAAAATCCCGTTTCCATCACGCCATGATCCAGCGCATTTTATTTACCGAGAGCTCATCCAATCTCGGTGGGCAGGAGTTGCAACTCCTGCAGCAGATGAGCGAACTCACCGCGCGCGGCGTAGCTGTCCATCTGCTGTGCCGCGGCAACAGCCGCATCGCTGAACTGGCGCGAACGCGCGGCTTGCCGACCACCGCCATACCCTTTCGCAACAGCCTGCATCTGCCCAGTATTGCCGCCGTTGCGCGGGTGGTCAGTGCGTGGCAACCGGATACCGTCATCTGCCATAGCGGCCACGACGCGAACACCTGTGCGCTTGCCGTGCGCATCGTAAAACGCATGCACCGCAAACGCCAGCGCCCGTGCCTGATTCGCATGCGCACCTATCAACCGGGCATACCGCATGCCTGGACATACAACCTGCTCTTTGACCTGACTTTCGTGCCCAGCGCAGAAATGCGCCGCCAGTTGCTGGCCAATCCGCGTATCCGTCCAGACCGCATTCGCGTGTTGTATCCAGGCTTCCTGTTCGAGCAAATCGACCGCGATGCCGCAACTATTCTGCCGCCTCACCTCAGCGCCTGGTTAGACCAACACCCCGGCCCATTGCTGGTGCACGCGGCGATGCTGCGGGCGGAAAAAGGGCATGACGTGCTGTTGGCGGCCTTAGTCCCACTCGTCAAAAAATTTCCCTCGCTACGCTATGTAATCGCAGGCGAAGGGGAACGCAGGGACGAGCTAACACGCGCCATCGCTACGCAAGGATTAGGCGAACACGTTTATCTTGCAGGCCTCGTGCCCCACATTGCCGCCCTGTACCAGCGCGCAACCCTGGTCGTGCAACCCTCCTTGTACGAACCGCTTGGCATGTCGCAAAGTGAAGCGCTCTCGCTTGGCATTCCGGTGGTCGCCAGCAAAACCGGTGGCATTCCAGAAACCATCACGCATGCACACACCGGCCTGCTTGCCACCCCGGGCGATGTAAACGCATGGGTTAGCGCCTTGGATTGGGCATTGGAGCATCCCGGAGATATGCAGCAAATGGCACTGCGGGGACGCGACTTTGTCCGCTCGCAATTTTCCATGGCGAAAAATATAAAACAATTATTGACAGCCATCTCGACGTTAACAAGCCTGGACAAATGGCTGCCCACCAGCCAGACCTGATTTGCATGGCATATCGTGCAAAAAGTCGGCGCTGGCAACACGGCGCACTGTATCAAGGCATTGACCACGCATTGTCCATACATTGGCCTATCGGCTGGCCTCTACGTTTATAATGCCGTTTTGGTACTCTGGAACTACCTGCTATGCGACTCATTCAAAAGGCACTGACTTTTGACGATGTTCTTCTGGTTCCCGCTCATTCGGCGATCCTTCCTCGTGATGTCAGTCTTGCTACACGTCTCACGCGCAATATCCAACTCAATATGCCTTTGGTATCCGCCGCGATGGATACCGTGACCGAATCGCGCCTGGCCATTGCCCTGGCGCAAGAAGGCGGCATCGGCATCATTCACAAGAACCTGTCCCCAGCGCAACAAGCGGCGGAAGTCTCCAAAGTCAAACGCTTTGAATCCGGCGTGTTAAAAGACCCGATTACCATCCCCCCCACCATGACGGTACGTCAGGCGATTGCCTTGACACGGCAAAATCGCATTTCCGGTTTGCCGGTGGTTGAGAACGGACGCGTCGTGGGCATTGTGACCAACCGCGACTTGCGCTTTGAAACCCGCATGGATGATCCGGTCTCAGCCATCATGACCCCGCGTGAGCGCTTGGTGGTGGTCAAAGAAGGCGCCACGGTAGAAGAAGCCAAAGCCTTGATGCACCAGCATCGCCTGGAGCGCGTGCTGGTGATTGGCGACGATTTCGAGTTGCGCGGCTTGATGACGGTAAAAGACATTCTGAAATCATCCGAGCACCCCATGGCCGCCAAAGACAGCCTAGGCCACCTGCGCGTGGGTGCAGCCGTGGGCGTGGGCGAAGGTACCGAAGAGCGCGCCGCGCTGTTAGCTGAAGCGGGCGTCGACGTGATCGTGGTGGATACGGCCCATGGCCACTCCGAAGGCGTGTTAAAGCGCGTGGCATGGGTCAAGAAAAACTTTCCGCAGGTGGATGTGATTGGCGGCAACGTGGCTACTGCCAACGCCGCTAAAGCGCTGGTCGATCACGGTGCGGATGGCGTAAAAGTCGGCATAGGCCCAGGCTCCATCTGCACCACGCGGATTGTGGCAGGCGTTGGCATGCCGCAAATTTCCGCTGTGGATAACGTCGCCAATGCGCTGGCCAGCAGCGGCACGCCGCTGGTGGCCGATGGCGGCATCCGTTATTCAGGCGACATTGCCAAGGCCATGGCAGCAGGCGCGAACGCCGTGATGCTGGGCGGTTTGTTTGCCGGCACGGAAGAAGCGCCGGGCGAGACCGTGTTGTTTCAAGGCCGCTCGTACAAAGCCTATCGCGGCATGGGGAGCTTGGCCGCCATGAAAGATGGCGCGGCGGATCGTTATTTCCAGGAGTCGGACGCGAATGTTGAAAAACTCGTGCCCGAAGGCATTGAAGGCCGCGTGCCTTACAAGGGCCCGGTGGGCGCAGTGATCCATCAGCTCATGGGCGGTTTGCGCGCCGCCATGGGCTACGTGGGCTGCGGCACGATAGAAGATATGCACACACGGGCAGAATTTGTCGAGATTACCTCCGCCGGGATTCGCGAATCCCACGTGCATGATGTCGAAATTACCAAAGAAGCCCCCAACTATCATATCGACTGATATTTCCCAACGCATTGAGGCGGCCAAGCGTTAAGTCTTTGCCGCCTTTTTTATTTTCAGGCCCAGTCCATGCCACAAATCCCGCAAAATAAATCGCACCAGAAAATCCTCATCCTCGACTTTGGCTCGCAGGTCTCGCAACTGATTGCCCGCCGCGTGAGGGAGCAGCAGGTGTATTGCGAGCTGCATTCGTTTGACGTCACCGAAGACTTCATCCGCGATTTCAACCCGCGCGGCATTATTCTCTCCGGCGGCCCCAATTCGGTGTACGCCGGTGAAGAATGGCAGGCGCCAGAGGTGGTGTTCAAACTGGGCGTGCCGGTGCTGGGCATTTGCTACGGCATGCAGACCATGGCCAAGCAACTGGGCGGTGAAGTGGAAAGCGGTGCGACGCGCGAGTTTGGCTACGCCGCTATCCGCGCCCGTGGCCATTCAAAGCTGTTCCGCGACTTGCAAGACCACACGAATGCTGACGGTCATGGCCTGCTGGATGTGTGGATGAGCCATGGCGATAAGGTCACGGCCTTGCCGCCGGGTTTTAGCGTCATCGGCAGTAACGAATCCACCCCGATTGCCGCCATGGCGGACGAAGCACGCGGCTTTTACGCAGTGCAGTTCCATCCGGAAGTCACGCACACCCTCAAAGGCCGCGAAATGTTCGCGCATTTTGTGCATGACATTTGCCATTGTGACGCCAGTTGGACCATGCCCAATTATGTCGATGAAGCCATCACTGCCATACGCCAGCAAGTGGGTAGCGAAGAGGTCATCCTCGGGCTCTCCGGCGGCGTGGATTCCAGCGTGGCGGCTGCCTTGATCCACCGCGCCATTGGCGATCAGCTCACCTGCGTGTTTGTCGATAACGGCTTGTTGCGCCTGAATGAAGCCGAGCAAGTGATGGAAACCTTCGCCCAGCATCTGGGTGTGAACGTCATTCATGTGGATGCCACCGCGCAATTCATGGGGCATTTAAAAGGCGTGGCCGATCCGGAACAAAAACGCAAAATCATCGGCCGCGAATTTGTCGAAATATTCCAGGCGGAATCGCAAAAACTGCCCAATGCCCAATGGCTTGCGCAAGGCACAATTTACCCGGACGTGATCGAATCCGCAGGCGCTAAAACCAAAAAAGCCCACACCATCAAGAGCCACCACAATGTCGGCGGCCTGCCCGAAACGTTGAAGCTCAAGTTGCTCGAACCCCTGCGCGAGCTCTTCAAGGATGAAGTGCGCGAACTGGGCGTGACTCTTGGTCTGCCGCACGACATGGTCTATCGCCATCCCTTCCCCGGCCCCGGTTTGGGCGTGCGCATCCTGGGCGAAGTCAAACAGGAATTCGCTGATTTACTGCGTCAGGCCGATGCGATTTTCATTGATGAACTGCGCGCCGCCGGCTGGTACGAAAAAACCAGCCAAGCCTTTGTCGTCTTCCTGCCCGTGAAAAGCGTAGGCGTGATGGGTGACGGCAGAACTTACGAATACGTCGTCGCCTTACGCGCCGTAGAAACCTCTGACTTCATGACAGCCCGCTGGGCAGAACTGCCACACGAGCTGTTAGGGCGTGTGTCGAACCGCATCATCAACGAAATCCGCGGCATCAATCGCGTGGTGTACGACATCTCCGGCAAGCCACCGGCGACGATTGAGTGGGAATAATTACATAGGGTTTCGGTACTATTCGTACCTATCCAGAAAACACGAAAACCCCTTGGTAAAACAAGGGGTTTTCTGTTTTTGACTATTCCTGACTATTCAGGGTAGCCCACTTCTGGAGACGGTATCGGTGACGGTATTGGCATTTCTTGAGAGCTTCCGTAATATCGATACCGTCAACATCAAATGAACGCGTTGACGGTATCGTGAAATGCAAAACCCAGTAACCATGCGGGTTTGCTGGCGAAATTAGGGAATTTTGCATTGACGGTATCGGCGACCGGGAAAGGGCCACCATGCTTACCGATACCCAACTGAAGAACCTCAAGCCGACCGGCAAGTTGTACAAGCTGGTCGATCGTGATGGCCTCTATGTGGCGGTTACCCCGTCAGGAGTTGTTTCCTTCCGATACGACTATCGACTGAACGGTCGGCGTGAAACCCTCGTTCTTGGTCAATACGGTCCAGAAGGCCTTACCTTGGGCGAGGCCAGGGAAAAACTGATCGGAGCCAAGCGGGAAATTGCTGCGGGGAAGTCCCCGGCAAAGGAAAAGCAGCGTTCGATTCAGAAGTCGAAAACAGCCAAAACTTTCGGCGAGTTCTCGACCCTGTGGCTGAAGGAATATCGCATGGCGGACAGTACCCGGGACATGAGGAAATCTGTCATTGATCGCGATATCGAGCCCGAGTTTGGCCGACGTCTTCTCAAGGAAATCGCGGCTGAAGATTTGCGGGCACTGTGCGAACGGGTTAAGACTCAGCGCAATGCACCGGCAACGGCCGTTCATATCCGGGATATTGTTGCTCAGGTTTTCAGGTTTGCGATCGAGCGTGGTCACAAGGTCGCAAATCCTGCCGATGACGTCAGGGCATCCTCGATCGCGACCTTCAAGCCCAAAGATCGGGCGCTTTCCCCAGATGAAATCAGGATTTTCTTCCAGGAATTGGATTTCGTACCGACTCTGCCAACCATCCGGTTGGCGTTGAAGCTTGTTCTTCTTACGCTCGTCCGCAAGGGGGAGCTTCTTAATGCGACCTGGGATGAGATGGATTTCGTTGGCGCCAAGTGGATCATCCCCGCGCAGAGAATGAAGGCCAGAAGGCCCCATGTGATTTACTTGCCCGACCAGGCCATGGACATCATGATTGCGCTGAAGACCTGCGCAGGAGGATCCAATTTGGTATGAAGGTGACAAGGGAATGTCCAACAATACCCTCAACCGCGTTATCACTGTCACGGTCGAGCATGCGAAGAATAAGGATTTGCCCTTGGAGGATTTCACCGTTCATGATCTCCGCAGAACGGGTTCAACGCTTCTGCATGAGGCGGGATTTAATACCGACTGGATTGAGAAATGCCTGGCCCATGAACAGAAGGGCGTCAGGGCCATCTACAACAAGGCTGAGTATGCGGATCAGCGCAAGGACATGCTCCAGCAATGGGCAAACATGGTGGATGCGTGGATTGCCGGGAAAGAAGTCACGCCCATTCATCGTCCCACCCGCGCGGCGGCGTAGAAATCTGATGCTACCGAGTGGGCTGGTGCCGGCGTCACGCCTGTTTTCGGATAGGTCTGAATTTTCGTTTTTGGACATCAGGGGAAAGCTGCGATTGGATGAGCATTGAGCGTCTTTCTTGAATCCAGTTCTCCACTTCGTCAAGATCCCAGACAACGCAACGTGGCGTTAGGTTGAATCTATTGGGAAAGCCTCCCGATTTTTCGAGCCTGTAAATTGCCGAGTCGGAAAGTGGGATTAGACGCAGTAGCTCTTCGCGTCGGATCAAACGTTTGACCTGTATTGGTTTGTTCATTGTCGATTCCTGACTATTCAGTACTATCGACAATTACAGCCTGCAATGGGGCGGTCGGGATTTTGAAATCGATCCAAAAAGGGCGCATTTCGGGATTCCTGCTTATTCCTGATCGTGGTGTTGCTTTGTGGGGTTCCTGATGCACCTCAAATCGATTAAAAGCATTCGATCCATGCAATAGAAAACTGTACTATCTCGGCGTGACGAGCCCTGATATACTCCGTCACCATGCGTACCTGCCTCGCCTTCATTCTTGCCGTGCTGCTTTCGCTGAATGCCGCCTTTGCGGTTGCGGCTAGCTATTGCCAGCACCAGAAGGAATCTCCGCAGGCAGCGCATTTCGGGCATCACGTGTGTCAATATGGTTGTGATTGCTCGGTGGACAAGTCGAGTGATACCGGCACTAAGGACTGTGGTGGACTCTGCCACCTATCGTTCTCGTCTTTAGTATCGGCTTTTTCGCCGATGCTGGGCGATAACAACCCGCCCCAACTCGTTCCGCCCCCTGTCGCGGAGTTCCGCTCCGCCACTGTCGATCCCTTCGACCGTCCGCCACTCGCCCGCCTCGCCTGATCCGGCGGGACGCGCTTCATTCTTTTTCGTCCTTGACGCTTGACTGAGTCCGCTTCAGCGGACTGTCGGTGCGTTCCGTCGGATTCTTTGCATGATTTAACTTGCTGAGGAATTCGATGAACAAAACGCTTTTGCTATCGCTGGGACTGTTTGCTGCACTGCCTGCCCACGCACAAAACCCGTCGCACGTGGTTACGGCGGCTGCAACGCCTGAGCCTGCACGACTCGCTGCTGCGGCGACTGATCTTCCGCTGACCCTGGAACACGCTTGGCAGCTCGCTGAACAGGCCAATCCCGCGCTGAAGAACGCCCAGGCGAATCTTGTCGCCGTCGAGGGACAACTCGCGGACACTCAAGGCTTGCTCTGGAACAACCCGCAGATCACCGCCGAACGGGTAAGGCGCACGGTTCCCGATCCAGGGCTCAACGAACGAACACAGCGCGAGTGGGGCATGGGGGTTACCCAAACGCTTGAGATTGCTGGCCAGCAGGGTTATCGACGGACGGCAGCGGAACAGGAACTGGCAGCACTGCGCGAGACGATAGAGGAAACCCGGCGACAACTGCGGGCGGAGGTCGAGCAGAAGTTTATCCGCGTAGTGGCTCTGCAACTTCGCGCCGAAATGGAAACGGGCTTGGTCGACCTGATCAAGGAGAACAGTACCGTGTCCCGCAAACGCTTCGATGCAGGCGAGGACACCAAGCTTGACGCCAACCTCGCCGAAGTCGAACTCGGACGGGCGCGCAACCAGCTCGAAACTGTCGGCGAGCAACTGATCCAGGCACGCGCCGAGTTGGCTACCCTGCTGCAACTGCCGGCCGAGAGACTTCCCACCGTCAAGGGGACGCTACTCGTGAAGCCGGGGCTGCCTTACACCCTGGACCAATTGCTGACAGCGGCAGCCAATCGGGCGCAGCTACGTGCCCTCGATCACCGTGAACAGGCGGCACGCAACCGGCTCGGCCTGGAACGCGCCGCCACCTATCCCGACATCACGCTCGGCCTGAATTCCGCTCGTGAAGGCCCCGGCGATGCTCGTGAAAAGATTGTCGGACTGAGCGTTTCCATCCCCTTGCCGCTCTTCCGCCGTAACGCAGCTGGTATCGGCAAGGCATCGGCGGAACTGACGCAGGCCGAGATCGAGAAACAGGCGGCTGGTCGTGACACCCGCGCACGCGTCCTGGCCCTGTGGCAGAAACTCGACAGTCTGCGGCAGCGGACGCAGCGGCTCGATCAGTCGGTCCTAAAACGCCTCGAAGAAAACCAGCGCCTGTCCACTGCCGCCTATCGCGCCGGCGAAATCAGCCTGATCCAGATGTTGCTCGCCACCCGGCAGGTTCTCGATACCCGCCGTGAAGTGCTGGAAGCGATGACCGATTTTGCCTTGACCCGCAGCGAGCTGGAACAAGCCGCCGGCTGGTCAGAACCGAAATGACGCCCGGCACCCTGCCGAAACCCAGCATTGGAATAACACCCATGAAGACATCGAACACCGAATTTGCTGTTGCCCTCACCATCGCCCTGGTGACTCTCTCACTGGCGGGCTGCGGCAAATCCGAGCCAACAGCCACCGTAACGGCCCAAGCGGCAGCGAAGACCGGTGCCGCAGCCGACAAACCGGCCGAAAAAGGGGACGAGAAACACGGACATGGCGAACACAAGGAAGGCGAAGCCGGCCACGGCGACGCGGACCAGTTGAAACTCACTGCCGAAGCGATCGAAGCCGCAGGGATCAAGACTGAAGAAATCGCCGAAGCGGAAATTGTCGATCAACTGGTCGTTACCGCGACCATCCGTCCGAATCAGGATCGGATCACCCATGTCTCGCCTCGGGTCTCGGGGCGCATCGTCAAGGTTCAGGCAAAGCTCGGTGATCCGGTGAAGGCCGGGCAGACGCTGGCCGTGCTCGACAGCCTTGAAGTCGGTGAAGCGCACTCGGCCTATCTTCAGGCGAGGACACAGCACACCGTCGCCAAGGCCGACTTCGAACGCGCCGAAAAGCTGCACGGCGACCAGATCATTGCCCAGAAGGACCACCTACGTGCCCACGCCGAATACGAAAAGGCGAAAGCCAGTGTCGCCGCAGCCGGCGACAAGTTGCGCATGCTGGGAGTCAATGCGACGCCCGCCGACGATGGCCGGGCGGTTAGCACCTTCCCGCTGAGCACGCCGTTCGCTGGCACGGTGATCGAAAAGCACGCCATCCTCGGCGAGCTGGCGCAGCCCGACAAATCGATATTCACGGTGGCCGACCTTTCCCGCCTGTGGATCGAAGCCAATCTGTTCGAGAAGGATCTCGGCCGGGTTAGAACGGGTGCGGATGCGGTGGTCACCGTCGATGCCTACCCCGGCGAAGCCTTCCAGGGCAAGCTCACCTACATCGCGGCGGTTGTCGACAAGGAGAGCCGCACGGTGCAGGCTCGCGTCGAAGTCGCCAATCCGGGCGGCCGGCTCAAGCCCGAGATGTTCGCCACTGCCGCCATCCGCACTAGCGGCACCAAGGGCGGCGCCGCCAAGGCGCTGATCTTGCCGCAGGAGGCGGTTGTGCTGATGCAGGGCCAGCCGACGGTCTTCGTCGCCGAGGACGGTGGCTTCGAGCCGCGCCCGGTCGAACTGGGCGACAAGTTGCGCGGCAAGGTCGTGATCAAGAGTGGCATCAAGTCTGGCGAGAACGTCGTGACAGCCGGGACCTATGCGCTCAAGGCGCGCCTGCTCAAGTCGCAAATCGGCGATTCGCACTGAGGACCGACCATGCTCAATTCGATTGTCGATCTGTCGCTGCGCTACAAGCTTCTGGTACTCGTCGGATTCCTGCTCGTCGTCGTCTTCGGCGTGAAAGCATTTCGGGACGTACCGGTGGACGCCTTTCCGGATGTGACGCCGGTCCAGGTTAATGTCTATACCGAATCGCCTGGACTCGCCGCCGAGGACGTCGAGAAACTGCTCACATTCCCGGTGGAAACGGCCATGGCCGGTTTGCCCGGCGTGGAGGAAATCCGTTCCGTATCGCTCTTCGGATTGTCCTATGTCAGCGTCTATTTCAAGGACAACGTCGATATCTATTTCGCCCGTCGCCTGGTCGGCGAGAAGATACTCGAAGCCAAGGCACGAATGCCGGAGGGGTATGGCGAGCCGACCCTGGGACCGAACTCCTCCGGGCTTGGCCAGGTATTCTGGTACACCGTCGAATCGGCCGACCAGAAGTTGTCCACCATGGACCTGCGCACCCTGCAGGACTGGAATGTGCGCCTGTTGCTGCGCACCGCTGCGGGCGTCGATGACGTGATGTCCTGGGGCGGCGACGAGAAGCAGTTCCAGGTGCTGATCCAGCCACAGAAACTGATCAAGTACGGGCTCAGCTTCAAGGCGGTGATGGAGGCACTGGCCGCCAACAACCGCCAGGTCGGCGGGCAGTATATAAATCTCGGCCGCGAGCAGTACCTGGTGCGGGGGCTGGGTCTGGTCACCGGCACGCGCGACATCGGTAATGTCGTCATCACGCAGCGCGAAGGCGCGCCGATCTACGTCCGCGATGTCGCCGAGGTGAAGGAAGCGCCGGGCCTGCGCTTTGGCGCGGTCACCCGGGACGGCAAGGAAGTCGCGCTGGGGATGGCACTGGCGCGCATCAACGAGAACGCCAAGAACGTCGTCGATGCAGTGAAATCCAAACTCAAGCTGGCGCAACAGGCGCTGCCCAAGGGCGTCTCCATCATCCCCGTATATGACCGCACGGAACTGGTCGACAAGGCACTCAACACGGCCGAGAGTGCGCTGCTCGAAGGCTCGATCCTGGTCGCCATCGTCCTCTTCCTGTTTCTCGGCGAAATCCGTTCGGCCATCGTCGTGGTTGTCACGTTACCGCTGGCGATGCTCATCGCCTTCATCCTGATGCACTACGTCGGCATGTCGGCCAATCTGATGTCGCTGGCCGGGCTCGCCATCGGCATCGGCATGATGGTCGATGGCGCCGTGGTGATGGTGGAGAACGGCTTTCGCCTGCTGTCGCATCAAGCGGGCAAGACGGTGAACCGTACTCACATCATCCTGGAGGCGGCGCGCGAGGTGATCAACCCGATCGCCTTCGCCATCCTCATCATCATCGTGGTGTTTCTGCCGCTGTTCTCGCTTACCGGGCTGGAGGGCAAGATGTTCAAGCCGATGGCGCTGACCATCGCCTTCGCCATGGTCGGCTCGCTCGTGCTGACGCTGACGCTGGTGCCGGTGCTCTCGGCGCTGATCCTGAAGCCGAAGGAAGAGAAGGATACGTTCCTCGTGCGCTGGGCCAAGCAGCTCTATCTGCCCCTGCTCGACCGGGCGCTGGAGAACAAGAAGAAGGTCCTCGGCGGGGCTGTCGCGTTGCTGGTAGCGGCGCTCGCCGTCTTCCCGTTCCTCGGCAAGGAGTTCATGCCGAGTTTGCAGGAAGGCTCGATCATGTTCCGGGTGACCGGTATTCCTTCGACCTCGCTGGAGGAAAGCATCGATGTGTCGAAACGTTTCGACGCGCTTCTGAAGCAGAATTTCCCGCAGGTGAAATCGACGCTCACCATGATCGGCCGCGCCGAAAAGGGCGAGACCGCCGATGTCAATTACATGGAGATTCTGATCGAGGTCAAGCCAGAGAACGAGTGGCCGAAGCGGGTCAGCATGCCCGTGCTATCCGCAGAGATGCAGGAGTTCATGGAAAAGGCCATCCCCACGGTGGTCTTGAACGCTACCCAGCCGATCCAGATGCGCATCGAGGAACTCATCTCCGGCGTGCGCGCTACCCTGGCCCTAAAAATCTACGGCGAGGATCTGACCACGCTTGACCGCCTGGCCAGCGAGGCTAAAGCCGTGCTCGATAAGGTGCCCGGCGTTGCCGACCTTGCGCTCGAAGCCAACAAGGGCAAACCGCAACTGGTGGTCAAGGTCAATCGTGACGAGGCGGCGCGCTACGGCATCAACGCTGACGAGATTCTCGAAGTGGTCCAGGCCGGCATTGGCGGCAAGACCGTCAGCACGGTGATCGATGGCGTTAAGCGCTTCGACCTTCAGGTGCGGCTCGACGCGGCCTTCCGCGACAGCCCGCAGGCGATCAGCGACATTCCGATTCGTACCCAATCCGGCGCGCTGGTGCCGCTGTCGCGGGTCGCCACGGTAGAGACTGACGAGGGGTACTCCTTCGTACGCCGTGAGCAGTTGCAGCGCTATGCCGTGCTGCAACTGGACGTGAAGGGCCGCGACGTGGACGGCTTCGTCAAGGAGGCCGATGCCAAGATTCGCAGTCAGGTGAAGCTGCCCGAGGGCTACTGGATCGAGTGGGGCGGCGCCTTCGAGAACCAGCAACGCGCCATGGCCCGGCTCGCCGTCATCGTGCCGCTGACTATTGGCCTCATCTTCATCCTGCTCTACACGGCGTTCAACTCGCTCGCCCACGCCACGCTGATCATCGCCAACGTGCCCTTTGCCGTCATCGGCGGAGTCTTCGGCCTGGCGATCACAGGGCAGTACGTGTCGGTGCCCTCCGCCATCGGCTTCATCGCCGTGTTTGGCGTGGCGATGCTCAACGGCATTGTGTTGGTGTCTTTCCTCAATGACCGGCGACGACAGGGATTCAGCATTCGCGACGCAGTACGCGAAGGGGCTGCGCTACGGCTGCGGCCAGTGCTGATGACCGCATCGGTGGCGATCCTCGGCCTTGTCCCTATGTTGCTATCGCAAGGAGTCGGGGCAGAAACGCAGCGACCTCTGGCGACGGTTGTGGTTGGTGGATTGTTCACCTCGACCGTGTTGACCCTACTGTTGTTACCACTCATGTACGAGTGGCTGGAAACCAGAAGAGAACGTAAAAGCTTGTCGGTCTGACGAAAGGAAAAGTCATGAAAACAAAAAACACAGTATTGGCATGCCTGACGACGCTCACCCTGGTCGGATGCGCCGGACATACGCACACCCTGACTCGGGAGGAAAGCGATCGGGATATAACGGTCGGTACATTCCGGCACGAGGGGTCAGAGGGAGCTTCGATGGCTCTCGAATTCCGAGGCACCCGTTATGAAGCGAGCGGCTTCGCTATCCAGCGTGACCAGAACCTGCGGGAACTGCGTCGGCAATATTATCCGGGCAAACATTACGATCGGATATTTTCAGGCCTGGATACCGATCATTACGTGTATACGGCCAAGCCCGAATTGCGTTCTGGAAATGGCGTGACCTTGCGCTGCTCTGCGGTATGGCGGTCTGGCGGTTCCCCGGCCGGAGATTGCGTGACAGCAGAGGGAACACACGTCAATTTCCGCTTCGAGTGACCGGATGTCAGCCCACGACATAAACGAAAGAGAGTCGTCATGAAAGAGATCAAGGCATTTATCCGCCAACATCGCATCGCCGACGTGCTCCAAGCGCTGCGGCAATCAGGAGTGTGCGAACTGGCAACCCCCGGTGCCAGTTGCCACAACATCACGGTATCCCAGGTGCAACGGCCGCTGGCGAGCGCAGACCCGACACAGCAGCACTACTCCATGGAGTTGGCCGAAGCCGTTGTTACCGAATACAAACTGGAGCTGGCATGCGCGGACGACGTGGCCGAGTCCCTGGTCGCCGCCATCGCCAAGGCGGCGCATACGGGGCAGCCTGAGGCTGGCTGGATCTTTGTGAGCGATATCCAGCGCGCAGTCCAGATTCCCTGATGCGGGCAATGAAAGGCGAGTACGGGACAGGGCACGCGGCTGCCAAATACTTCATTGATGTGATGATCATATAGACCGTGACTGAATTGATATCCGTAGTGCAATTCAATGTGGCTATGCCTTGTGTCGTCGCAACAGCGATACATTTATCAATAGATGAAAAAGGGATGAGGCAAAATGAATAAATTGTTGTTGTTCGCTCTGTTCGTCGCTGGTCTTGCCGGCTGTGCCGCATCCCCCGATTTGCCTGCAACGTACACCTTGGATGCCAAACGACAGGAGGGATTGGTCATCGTCTCGATGACCCTGAGCGGCAAGTCTTTGGAGAAGGTGTCGGACTACGAGTACCAGATCCGGGAGGTATTGCCTCATGGTGACTCCTACGCCATCGTTTCGCAGCATTACGCCTCGGCTCGGCAGCATGCTCGGTCGGTGAAGGACGACGGCAAGGATCGTCCACCAGCGTATTCGGTGGTAGTCAAGGGATTGAACAATGCCGATGTGCTCGATATTCAGGATACCGGCAAGGCAAAGGGACGATTGGCGACCGTTCGGCTATCACCCGGCGACTACGAAATCCATACGTGGCAGGTGCGCGAGCCAAGCCCATATGGCGAAACAGAGTACAGACCGGCGCGCGAATTTGCGTACCGCTTCAGCATCAAGTCCGGCGAGGCGACATATATCGGTCGCCTGAATCTCCATCTTGGCCAAGGCAATACCGAGCGGCTTGCCATCGAAGACCGGCAGGCTGAAGACATGAACCTGCTCGGCCGTAAATATCCAGGGTTGCGCGCGGCAAAGATCACTGCGGCAGTGGGTACCCTTCAGCCGTAAGCCATCGATAGCGGACATGCTTGATACTGAGTTTGATTGAATTCGCGAGATCGAGAAAAAAGGAATGCTGTGCTTGAACAAGGTGAAATGTTAAAAGCGATTGATGAGGCTGTAGGGATTCTTTCTTCATTGGCGACAGCATTGCACGACCATCACCGCGATGCATTTGACGCTGCATTGTCAAACTTGCTTCGGCTTCTCTAAAGCAACCCGTCAGCGGCCAGCTATGCCAGCCGGCTGCTTGTCAAAGAATTCAATATTCCACATAACCGGTTATGGCAGGTCACCAAGGCGGAGTATGAAAGAAGAAAATGCCAGGTTTTACTGGCGATGGGAAACGAACGGGGCGCCTTGATCGAGTAGGTGCCAGCAAAGGAACGCTTTCCTCGGTGGGCATGTGCTCCATTCGCTTGGTCGTTAGTTGAATGTCATCGCATCATGACTAACGCGCCGTTGACCAAAGACTTCAGTTGCTCGAAGCCGAAACTTGGCAAGGGACGAACTCTGGGGGTCTTGGTCACTTTGAGCGTCCGCGTATCGGCAAGGTCTTGCGCAACCACCTTTTCGAAATCCGTCGATGTCATGTCGAAGGCCATCTGTTCCATGTTCAGGCCGATGTGGTCGAACGCAGGGGACTCAGTCATTGTTCGACAAATGCCCGCTCGATCACATAGTCGCCAGCGACGCCGATATGCGGTGAAATCTGGAAACCAAAGCCATTCAGCATCGCCGAGATTTCCTTCAACATCGCCGGACTGCCACAGATCATTCCGCGGTCGGTGGCGGGGTCGAGCGGTGGCTCGTTGAGATCATCAAAGAGCTTGCCCGACAGGATCAGTTCAGTTTGCCGTCCTTCGTTGCGGAAGGGTTCGCGCGTCACCGTCGGGTAATACACCAGCTTGTCACGGATCAGCTCGCCCAGGTATTCGTGCTCCTTGATATCTTTCTCGATGTAGTCGTGATAGGCCAGTTCGTTGGTCCAGCGTACGCCGTGGATCAGGATCACTTTCTCGAACCGCTCATAGGTTTCCGGGTCGTGAATCAAGCTCATGAAGGGGGCCAGCCCGGTGCCAGTGGCAAACATGAACAGACGACGGCCTGGCTTGAGATCACGCAAGACCAATGTGCCGGTCGGCTTTTTGCTGACCAGTAGAGGGTCTCCCACTTTCAGGTGCTGCAAGCGCGACGTCAGCGGCCCGTCCTGGACCTTGATGCTGAAGAACTCCAGATGTTCCTCGTAGTTCGCACTGGCAATACTGTAAGCGCGCAGAAGGGGCTTGCCATTGACTTCCATGCCGATCATCACAAACTGGCCGTTGGTAAATCGTAGCCCGGGATCGCGGGTGGTACGGAAGGTGAAGAGCGAGTCGTTCCAGTGATGAACGCTCAAGACACGTTCGGTTCCCAGTGCGCTCATTGAATCTCCTGAATCGCAATAGAAATTGACGGTTAAAAAATCTCAGCGGGAAAATTTCAGTTCGATGCTTCGTTCCAGCGGCGGATAACAGATACCCAGCGCTTCGTTGCAGCCTTGGAAATAGGCAACCAGCGTCATCCCGCCGGCCGAGGGCTTCCTGTCCAGCGTGATATCCGCGCGAACCGTTTCCTTGTAGACCTCGATTCGCCCGAAGAAAGGGTCGTCCTTGATTTCGCCGGACGACAGGGCAACGTCCCGGATGCCGACGCCGGGCGAATTCTTCAAGGCAAAGCGGGTCTTGCTTTTGTACAGGTAATGCTTTTTCGCTGGAATGATTTCCACGCCGACCACATTGGCGCTCTTGAGCTTTGCCGTGACTACGAATGCCTGTTCCGGCGGCAGCGGTTGCTCCTGCGCCGCCAATGCGGGGCGACCCATGGCAAAAACAGCAAGCAGGCTCGTTACTGCTGCCCTCGATACATCGATTCGCGCTTTCATCAACTTGTAGCTCCATGTCCGGGACTCCGGCAAACGCTGCCGGCAGCAAGAAAGATTCCGACGCCGATCGTGATTGCAAGGTCGGCGAAATTGAAAGCAGGCCAGTGCCAGCCACCCCAATGGACGTCGAGTGAATCCACGACGTAACCGCGAAATACGCGGTCAGCCAGGTTTCCCAACGCGCCACCTAGAATTAGGCAGTACGCGGCAGCCTCCGGTTGCTGACGTGGCTTTAGCAATGCCAAGGCGAGCCACGCCGAAATACCTGTCGCCAGCGCGATGAAGAACCAGCGTTGCCAACCACCTGCGTCGGCCAGAATGCTGAATGCCGCGCCGGTATTCCATACATGGACAAGATTGAAGAAAGCTGTCACCGGAATGATCTGGGCATACTCCAACTTGGCCTCGACGAGCTGCTTGGTTCCCTGATCGAGCAGGGCGATTGCCACCGCGGCGCACCACCAGACCCATCGTGTCCCCGAGGCAGAGCGCGCGATCCACGCCACCAGCCCCCCAATCAGGAAGCCGGCAAACACGTCCGCCGGGAAGTGCGCGCCGACAGCGATGCGCGACCACGCCACCCATGCCAGCGACGCCACCAGCAACGCCCGACAGCGGCGGGACGAAAGCGGCCACAGGCTTGCGGCTGCAAGCATGGCGTAGGCCGCATGCCCGCTGGGAAAGCTGTACTGCAATTCCGGCTCGCCGATGATCCGTACCAATTCGGGCAGAGCCGCCACGGGCCGGGGGAAATCCACGATCAGCTTCAGCATCGCAACGCCCAGCCACGCCAGTACGAAGCCGAGCGCGAAGCGTCGGGCCTGGACGCGCACCGCCGCTGCCTGCATTTCGGCCGCCGCATCGAGCTGCCTGGACCAAAGCAACAGCGCGATCAGCAAGAAAGGCGCGCCCCAGTAACTGCCGAGTGCGCTGCCAACCTGGGCAAGGGGTGCAAGCCAATCCGGCGTCGCCTGGTTGATCGTTCCAAACCATGCCGCGTTCAGCCCGTTCGCATCGTAGAGGAACTGCCTGAGTGTCATCGCCGCAGCAAGCGCAAGCCGTTGAACACGACCAGCAGGCTGGCGCCCATGTCGGCGAACACCGCCATCCACATCGTGGCGCTGCCGGCAATCGCCAGTACCATGAATACTGCCTTGATGCCCAAGGCCAGCGTGATGTTTTGCCAAAGAACGGCGTGCACGCTCCGAGATAGGCGGATGGTTTCCGGGATGCGCCTCAGGTCATCGTTCATGATGACCACATCGGCCGCCTCCATCGCCGTATCCGTGCCTGCCGCCCCCATCGCCACGCCGATATCAGCGCGGGCCAGCGCCGGGGCATCGTTGATGCCGTCACCGGTCATGGCTGTTACGCCGTAGCGGCGCTGCATTTCCTCGATGGCCGCCAGTTTGTCCTCGGGCAGCAGATTGCCGCGCGCATCGTCGATGCCCGCCTGTTTGCCGATAGTGCTGGCCGTTGCGCTGTTGTCGCCGGTGAGCATGACGGAGATGACGCCGAGCTGATGCAGTTCTGCCAAAGCCTCGCGCGAACTTTCCTTGATCGTATCGGCTACCGCGAAGATCGCCAACACCTGCTGTTCCGATGCCAATAGCGTCACGCTGCGGCCTTGCGTTTCGTGAATGCTCAAGCGTGCCTCGATCTCGGCACTGCACAGACCGCGTTCTTCGATCAAACGGTGATTACCCAGGGTCATTTTCCAACCATCGGTGCGCGCCTCAACGCCGCGTCCCGCAAGTGCGACAAAATCGGTCAGGCTGTTTTCCGGCAGATTCAGACCGCCGGCGATCGCCTTCGCCACCGGATGGTCGGAGTGCCCGGCCAGGCTCGCCGCCCACGAGAGCACCTGCGATTCCGGCACGGATGATGGCAGCAACTCGGTCGCTACCAGACGTGGCTTACCTTCAGTGATGGTGCCAGTCTTGTCCAGGGCAATCGCGCGCAATTTGCGGGCCTCTTCAAGATAGACGCCACCCTTGATCAGGATGCCGCGTCGTGCCGCCGCCGCCAACCCGCTGACCACCGTGACCGGGGTCGCGATCACCAGCGCGCAGGGACAGGCAATGACCAGCAGCACCAGCGCCTTGTAGAGCGACTGTGTCCAGCCCCAGTCGAACAGCCAGGGGCCAAGCGCAGCCACGGCCACCGCGACAAAGAAAACGGCGGGCGTGTAGATGGCCGCGAAGCGATCGACGAAACGCTGGGTCGGCGCGCGCGTTCCCTGGGCCTGCTCGACTGCATGGATGATTCGGGCCAAGGTGGTGTTGTCGGCGGCGGCCGTGACCTCGAACTCCAGGATGCCAGTCTCGTTGATGGTGCCGGCGAAGACCAAATCGCCAATCGTCTTGTCGACCGGAATGCTTTCGCCGGTCACCGGTGCCTGATTGACGGCGCTGTTGCCCGCTGTCACCCGCCCATCGAGAGGAATGCGGGCTCCCGGCTTGACCCTAGCTACGGCCCCAAGCGCCACTTGCGTGGCGGCAAGCTCACGCCACTGTCCATCGGCTTGTCGAACTTCGGCGGTATCCGGGGTCAGCGCCAGCAAACTCTTGATGGCATCGCGTGCCCGATCCACGGAGCGCGCCTCGATCAACTCGGCAAGGGCATACAGGGCCATTACCATCGCGGCCTCAGACCATTGGCCAATAAGGAATGCGCCGGTTACCGCCACGCCCATCAGCGCGTTCATGTTCAACTGGCCACGCCGCAGTGCCGCCAACCCTTTGCTGTAGGTCGAAAACCCTGACAGGCTGATTGCCGCAGCGGACATTGCCATGCCCAGTCCCTTGAAGAGCATGGTATCGGGTACGAAATAGTCCAGCGCTTCCGCGCCAATGGCTAGTAGCAACGCCAGCACTACTCGCCCAAAGCCAGAGCCGATGCCAGCGGGATGCAATGGTGAAGCCTCGGCGGAATCCTGTGTTACCGTTTTAGGTGCGAATCCAGCCCGGCGGATGGCGGCTATCGCTTCATCGATCACCTCCTTGTCTGCATCGATGGTCAGCGTGCGCGCCGACAGTTGAAAGCCGAGCGAACGGATTCCCTCGATTGCTTCCAAGGCGCGCCGGATGTCGTTTTCCTCGGTTGGACAATCCATCGTCGGAATCAGCAATACCGTCGTGCCGACCCGACTTGGCTCGACAAGTGACACCGGCGATTCCGCGGCACACCCGCGAGCGCATCCGCACGTTGATTCCGCCGGAGCTTGATATTGTGGTGAAGGCTGCGTCATGACATTTCTCCTGAAGAGCCTTCATTTAAAACCCTATAGCGACTATAGAGTCAAGTGGTTACAATATATGCGCCGAATGAGTTATTCCCGAACGCCGAAGAGAGGCACGTCATGCACATGAAAATCGGAGAGCTTGCCAGTTTGACCGGGACACAGGTCGAGACTATTCGCTATTACGAGCGTGAGGGGTTAATACCGGAAACCACTCGCACGGAGGGTAACTTCCGTGTGTATGGTAACGCCCACGCCGAGAGGCTTTCCTTCATTCGCAATTGCCGCAGTCTGGACATGACGCTTGACGAGATTCGAGTCCTGTTGCGCTTTAAGGACTCACCGTCGGAGAACTGCGGTGCAGTCAATGAACTGCTCGATCAGCATGTCGGCCACGTTACCAGCCGTATTCGTGAACTACGGCAACTGGAGCGCCAGCTTCGAGACCTACGCAACCTTTGTCAGGAGGCACGCGACGCCGAGCACTGTGGAATTCTCAATGAACTGACGCAGAACTCCAGAAAGGCGCCGGAGAAGAATGCCGGCCATGTGCGGAGTGTTCACAAAGGCGGCAATCAGGGCGGTGGAGCGAAGAAGTCCGGACGTCAGTGATGCGGTTTCGTTGCCAGAAAGTATTGCCAATGAATAACCATTGGTGAAACGCTAGCTAGACCGGAATTTTGAGTTCAAATGTGGTGACGCCAGCGGTTGAACAAACTGACGCAACGCCACCATGTGCCTGGATGATCGAACGCGTAATCGCCAGGCCCAGCCCGACCCCGTCGGCAAGCCGTTTTCGAGAAGGGTCTGCCCGGTAGAAACGGTCAAAGAGGCGCGGCAGATGTTCCGGCGGGATCGTTTCGCCGGAGTTCTCAACCTGGATCGTAGCCATTCGATCATCATTCATGCCGATCCGAATTCGTACGTACCCCTCTCGGGGCGTATGCCCGAAAGCATTTGATAGCAAGTTGCCCATTGCCCGGCGCAGCATCAGGCGGTCTCCATGTGCAGTCGCGTTTCCGTCGACAGTCAAAGTGACGCCGTTTTCTTCGGCGACCGCTTCGTAGAATGACGCCAGTCCTTCCGCTTCCGCTCGCAGATCGACGGTTTCGAGATTGGGGACTGCCATGTCGTTGTCAGCCTTGGCGAGAAAAAGCATGTCGGCGATCATTTTTGCCATGCGTTCCAGTTCCTCCGCGTTGGACGCGAGGACATCCTGATATTCATCAACCGTCCTCGCTCGCGAAAGCATGACCTGCGTTTGCGTCAGCAGGTTGCTGACCGGCGTTCGAAGTTCGTGGGCGATGTCGGAGGAAAAGTCCAACAAGCGACGGAAAGAATCCTCCAGACGAGCCAGCATCTGGTTCAGGGTCTCGGCCAGATCCACCAGTTCGACCGGGATCGATTCAGTCGGCAGTCGGGAATGCAGGCGATCCGCTGTAATGGCTGCGGCCTCCCGCCTGATCGCATGCAGAGGCGCCAGCCCTCGCCTGGCCACTATCCAACCGAGCAGTCCGGTGATGAACGCGGCGAGGGCGACAACCGACCAGAGCGTGGTTCGAAATGAACTCATGAAGTATTCGTGATGGGAGATGTTCGTCGCCACGGCAACGACGGCCGGTTTCACTCCCTTGATGCCGGTTTGGACAATTTCCGAAATTCCGCGCAGTGGCTCGCCATCCTTCGATTTCCAAACGATTGGACGCGCGTCGGTCCTTCCGGAAGTTCGCGCAAGCAAGGTTTGCGGAAACTCGGCTCCACTGGTGACGAATAGAGTTTGCCCCGATGGCGCCACCACCACGACCGCCAGCCCGTGATGCCCCACCAGGGAGTCATCCAGTTGTTGCGGTAAGGCATCCAGATCGTTTTGCGAATGAACTTTTTCCAGAGCGTGTCGGGTCAGTTCCAGTTTGCCGTTCAGTTCCTCCATGTCCAGCTCTTCGAAATGGTGCTCGACCGAATTGCCGATCAATAGCCCAAGCACCAGCAGGACGGCAGTCGACGCCGAGGCAAACAGCAGCGTCAGGCGGTAAGTGATGGATTTATGTCCGACCGCTTTCACTCGGTGATCTCCAAGACATACCCCATGCCACGAACGGTGCGGATCAGCTTGGGTTCGTAAGCATCATCGACTTTTGCCCGCAGGCGTCGCATCGCGACTTCGATCACATTGGAGTCGCTGTCAAAGTTCATGTCCCAGACCTGCGAGGCGATCAAGGAGCGTGGCAAGACCTCTCCCTGACGCCGCAACAGCAGTTCCAGCAAAGCGAACTCCTTGGCGGTCAGATCAATACGCTGGCCGGACCGTGTGACACGACGCCGCATCAGGTCGAGTTCGAGGTCGGCGATGCGCAGAAATTCGGACTCTTTCACCTTGCTGCCGCGCCGCAGATGGATGCGTACACGCGCCAACAGTTCCGCGAAGGCGAAGGGTTTGACCATGTAATCGTCGGCCCCCAGTTCCAGACCATGCACGCGGTCCTGTACTTGGTCGCGGGCTGTCAGGAACAGCACCGGCATGTCCTTGCCGGCTCTGCGGATACCCTGCAGCACCGCCCAGCCGTCGATGCCTGGCAGCATGACATCCAGTATCGCCAGGTCATAGGCATCCGTCAGCGCGAGATGCAGACCATCAAGGCCATCGCGCACCAGATCAACGACGAATCCGGCCTCGGTCAAGCCTTGCCTCAGGTAATCCCCGGTTTTGATCTCGTCTTCGACAACCAGTATTTTCATGTGCGTTCTCCCGTGTTGCGATTTGCGCCATTCTGCGCCGGCCACATAGGCAATCTCGCCAGATTACCGAAATGTAATCTGGCGGTCAGCATTGTGTTAGGTGGTATTCCGCAAAATTCGCATCACGATTCAAAAGTCGCAAGTGCCGTGCATAAACGAAGCACTAAGCCTGCTTATGCTCAGTTGCATTGCGTATCCACCTTAACGGTATCGGATGATGAACAAATTGCTCTTGGGGGCCCTGTTGGCCACTAGTCTCGGCGCTGTAACGGGAAGCGTCGTCATAATGACCGGACTTATCGATGTTGGGGCCGATGCGCCTCACAGTCCATTAGTCCATGCGGCACTGGCTGTAGCCCGGGAGCGCTCCATCGCCAACCGGACAGCCGACATCAAGATTCCGGGGAACTTTGCCGATCCCGAACGGACCCGGCGTGGTGCTGGCAACTATGCGGCGATGTGCGTCAATTGCCACCTTTCACCGGGAGTTGCCGACTCGGAGATTCGCCGAGGCCTGTATCCGACTCCGCCCAACTTGGCGGAAAAACCAGTTTTGTCGCAGCAACGTGATGCCGTTCGCGACTTCTGGATCATCAAGCACGGAATCAAGGCGTCCGCTATGCCCGCGTGGTCAAAGGGCGGCATGGAAGATGACTCAATATGGGATCTTGCGGCCTTTCTGCAGAAGATGCCTTCACTGACACCGCCATCCTATGAGCAACTGGTAGCGGAAAGCGATGGTCATTCTCATGGTGGATTAGATAGCCATGGCCAAGGGCACAGTGACCAACACATCCGTAAAGAGATCGCCACACCAGAAAAGCCAGCAGTGAAGTCCCAGCGATCGCATAGTCATAGTAATCATGATCATGGAAAGCATCCCCACTAGGTGTCAGATTACAAAAATGTAATTTCCAAGTCAGCTTTTTGTTGGGGTGAATGGCGCAGACTGCCTCCATCCGAATATCCAAGGAATCTTGTCATGAAACTCAGCCGGTATGCGCTTCTGTTGATTTCCCTTCTCGGATCTTCTGTTGCTCTGGCTCAAGCCACGGTAGTCGAAGTCTTCAAGAGTCCGCACTGCGGATGCTGTGGCGGGTGGGTCGAACATCTGCGGCAGAACGGCTTCGAGGTCAAGGCGCATGATGTGGATGATGTGACCGCAGCCAGAAAGAAGCTCGGCATGCCGGATCGGCTGGGTTCCTGTCATACCGCCAAGGTGGGCGGGTATGTCGTCGAAGGACACATCCCTGCCGCCGACATCCGGCGTCTGCTGAAGGAAAAGCCAAAGGCCCTGGGCCTGGCGGTTCCCTCCATGCCGCCCGGTTCGCCGGGCATGGAAAGTTCGAAACCGATTCCCTATCAAACGCTGCTGGTCCAGTCCGACGGATCGACACGCGTCTTCGCTCAGCACTAACCGCAACTTCAACGGAGAACACCATGAAAGCTATCGCCGCCATCGCCATCCTCGTTTCCGCCGGTTTTTCGATGCCGGGTCTTGCCGCCACCGAACACGACTCACACGCACACACCGGGCATGGTTCGATGGCCGCTAAACCTAGTGCGGATGCTCCCCTGATCGATGGCTTGGTGAAGAAGGTCGACAAGCCCGCCGGTAAAGTCACGGTGTCCCACGGCCCGCTGCCGAACGGTATGCCGGCGATGACCATGGTCTTCAAGGTCAAGGACATGGCATGGCTCGACCAGATGAAGGATGGCGGCAAGATCCGTTTCGTTGCAGACCAGATCAACGGAACGATGACGATCGTCCGCCTCGTGCTGGAGCAATAGCATGACCCGCTTGAAAGGTGGTCTTGTCGCTACCCCTGTGCTATTCGACTTACCCGTTGTACTGACCAAGGCGCCTGGAAGTTCCATCGCAGTGCGACCACTCGTGTGAAGCGCACCGCACTGACGCCGATCACGACCGATGAGCATCCGTATCCACCACATCGAGAATGCTCCGCCGGCATTACTCGATTACGTGTTTTATGGCAGTCTCATCGCCATCGTTATTGCCTTCATCATCGTATTTCGTTTCAGCAGGAAGCCGCAACCCGGTCAGAAGATTCACAGCCAGCGCGAAAGCAAACGCAAGCGAAGCATTAGATAAATATCACGTAGTACCGCAGCGGTTTCATGGCATTCCGAAGTGATCAAAGACACAACGAAGTTTCAGAATTTAATGGGAGGTTGTATGCGAGGCGTGACTACCAGGCGGACATTGGCGCTGCTGTTGGCCTTGGCGTGGGTCGGTCCTGCTATCGCGCAGGAAGCGTTACCAGGAAGAACGGTCGAGAGTCTGCTCGACTACGCCAAGGCGCGAAATCCGGAGTATGCGGCGATGCGACTGGAGGCTGAAGCCGCAGGTGAGCGGGTCTATCCGGCAGGTGCCTTACCCGATCCGGTCCTGCGTACGGAATTGCAAAATGTGACCAACTACAGCCCGGAAACCGGAAGCGGCAGCTTGAATGTGTTGCCCAACCGTGTCGGCAGCACCAAATACACGGTGATGCAATCACTGCCATTTTGGGGAAAACGCGATCTCAAACGCGAAGCGGCCGAGGCGGAAGCGCAAGCCGCGCAGGGCAAGGCTGGCCTTACTTGGACGGAGCAGGCAGCGCGTATCAAGACGTCGTATGCCCAGTATTTCGCTGTCGCACGACTGATCCGGCTCAACCAGGAAGTTATCGACCTCATCGATCGTATGGAACGCATCAGCCAAGCTCGCTATGCCGGTGGCTTGGCGCCGCAGCAGGATGCGATCCGGGCCCAGGTCGAACGAACCTCCATGCGTAACGAACTGATCCAGATGGAAACAGAACATCACCATACCCGTGCCCGCCTCAATGCGCTTCTGGCACGCCCTGCCCAGTCGCCACTGGCCGATCCGGAACAACTGCGCCCAGTGCCGAGCCCCGCCAAGCTCGACTATGCAGCACTGGAAGACCGGCTGCGCGGCAAGAATCCTCAGCTGTTCACCGACGATGCCAAGATTCGCGCGGCGGAGAAGAATCGCGAGCTGACCTACCGCAACCGTTACCCCGATTTCACTGTCGGTGTTTCGCCGATCCAGACCCGCAACCGCGTTAATGAGTGGGAGGTGATGTTCGAACTGAACATCCCGCTGCAACAGGAAAGCCGGCGCAGCCAGGAGCGCGAGGCAGAGAAGATGCTCGACGCCGCCAAGGCCCGCAAGGACGCTACCGCCAACCAGTTGCTCGCCGATCTGTCGGAAAACCTCTCCGGCATCGACGCCGCGCGCCGCATGGAACAACTGGCGCAGACCAGCCTGCTGCCGCAGGCGGAACTCACTTTCAAGGCGGCGCTGGCCGGCTACGAAACCGGCAAGGTGGACTTCGCCACGCTGCTTGATGCACAGCGGCAGATCCGCAAGGCCAAGCAGGATGTCATCAAGGCACAGGCGGAACAGCAGGGGCGTCTGGCGGATATCGAACGATTGATCGGAGAAGACCTATGAAACAGGGAGCGGGATTGGCCTTGGCGGCCGTCGTGGCAATTTCGGCCGCTGGTGGGGGCTATTGGATGGGCACGCGCAAGGGCGGCGACCACGATGGGGCATCAGCGACGCCGGCGCAATCTGCGGCGGCACCCGCCGGTGCAAGCAAGCCGCGCAAATTGCTCTACTACCGCAACCCGATGGGGCTACCCGATACATCGCCAACACCCAAGAAGGACCCTATGGGGATGGACTACATTGCGGTCTATGAAGGCGAACAGGACGACGAGCCAGCTGCCGCCAACCAGATCAAGATCAGTACCGACAAGGTGCAGAAACTCGGCGTCAAGACAGAGATTGCAAAGTTGCGCTCGCTTGACCGCTTCGTCCGCGCCGCCGGTCGCATCGAACCGGACGAACGGCGCCTTTATGCCATCACGCCCAAGTTTGAGGGATACGTCGAACGCCTGCACGTGAATGCCACCGGGCAACCGGTTGGCAAAGGACAGCCGTTGTTTGAGGTTTACAGCCCGGAACTGGTATCCGCCCAGCGCGAATACGCGATTGCCGCGCAGGGTGTTGATTCGCTCAAGGACGCGGGTGGCGAAGCGCAGCGCGGCATGCGCCAGCTCGCCGAATCCAGCCTGATGCGCCTGAAAAACTGGGACATCTCCGAAGAGCAGTTGAAGGCACTGGCCAAGTCCGGCGAGACCAAGCGCACGCTGACTTTCCGCTCGCCGGTGGCCGGCATCGTTACCGAAAAGAAAGCGCTGCAAGGCATGCGCTTCATGCCTGGCGAGGCGCTTTATCAGGTCGCTGACCTGTCCGCTGTCTGGGTGGTGGCCGACGTGTTCGAGCAGGATATCGGCTTGGTGAAGCCGGGTGCCAAGGCGACGGTGCGCATCAACGCCTATCCGGACAAAGCCTTCACCGGCGCTATCACCTATGTCTATCCGACGCTGAACGCTGAAACGCGCACCGTTCCGGTGCGAGTCGAAGTGACCAATACCGGGCAACTGCTCAAGCCGGGCATGTTCGCCCAAGTGGAATTGCCCGTGGCTGCCAAGGCCTCGGTGGTGACGATACCCACCTCGGCTGTCATCGATAGCGGAACTCGCCGCATCGTGCTGATCCAGGCCGGAGAGGGGCGCTTTGAACCTCGTGAGGTCAAGCTCGGTGCCCGCAGCGATACCTATGTGGAAGTCACCGAAGGCGTCAAGGACGGCGAGCCGGTGGTGGTGGCAGCCAATTTCCTGATCGATGCCGAAAGCAACCTCAAGGCGGCGGTTGGCGGCTTTGGTCATGCCTCCCACGGCAGCGGGGCTGCGGCGCCGGCACAGGCCGCACCGGCCGCTGTTGTCGGTTCCGAGAGCCGTGAGGGAGCCAAACCAGCCAGTGCCGATCATCGCGGCGAGGGGAAACTCGACGCCATTGATCTGAAGGCCGGGACCGTCACCATTACCCATGGCCCGGTTGCCACGCTCAAATGGCCCGGAATGACGATGGACTTCACGCTGGCCAATTCTGGCCTGATCGGCAATCTCAAACCGGGGGCAAGCATCGAATTCACTTTCGTCGAACGCAAGCCCGGCGAGTGGGTCATCGTCAAACTATCTGGAACCGGCGCGGCGCGCCCCTCGGCCCATTCCGGCCACTGATCCGCCACGGAAACGGGAAACGCTATGCTAGCCAATATCATCGACTGGTCGGGCCGGAACCGCTTCCTGGTTCTGCTCGCCACGCTGTTCATCATCCTCTGGGGCGTTTTCGCCGTGCTGCGGACGCCGATTGACGCGCTGCCGGATCTTTCCGACGTGCAGGTCATCGTCTATACCGAGTACCCCGGCCAGGCGCCGAAGGTGGTCGAGGATCAGGTGACCTATCCCCTGACCACCGCCATGCTGTCGGTGCCGAAATCCAAAGTGGTGCGCGGCTTCTCCTTCTTCGGCGCGTCCTTCGTCTACATCATTTTCGAGGACGGAACCGACATCTATTGGGCACGCTCGCGTGTGCTCGAATATCTGAATTTCGCCTCCAGCCGCATGCCCAAGGGCGTCACGCCGTCCCTCGGGCCGGACGCCACCGGGGTCGGCTGGGTCTATCAGTACGCGCTACTCGCCAAGGACAAGACGCTGGCCGAGCTGCGCACCATCCAAGACTGGTACGTGCGCTATCAGCTGACCAAGGCCCACGGCGTGGCCGAAGTCGCCTCCATCGGTGGCTTCGTGCAGACCTATCAGGTCACGGTCGATCCGGTCAAGCTACGCGCCTACGGCATTCCGCTAATGAAAGTGGCGCAGGTGATCCGTGACTCCAATCGCGACGTGGGTGGCCGCGTGGTCGAGATGGCCGAGACCGAGTACATGGTGCGTGGCGAGGGCTATCTGACAGGCCGTGGCGATATCGAAATGCTGGTCGTCAAGAGCGACAAGGGCACGCCGGTGCTGATCCGCGACATCGCCCACGTCGAACTGGCGCCGGACGAACGGCGAGGGCTGACCGAACTCAATGGCGAGGGTGAAGTAGTGTCGGGCATCGCCATGTCCCGCTATGGCCAGAACGCGCTGGAAGTCATCCATAACCTGAAAGCCAAGATCGCTGAAATCGGACCTGGCTTGCCCGAGGGAGTCACGGTGCAGACCGTCTACGACCGCTCGGAACTGATCCACCGCGCCATTGACACCCTCAAGCGGACGTTGCTTGAGGAATCGATCATCGTCGCATTGGTTTGCATCGTCTTCCTGCTGCATGTGAGGAGCGCACTGGTCGCCATTCTGATGCTGCCGGTTGGCGTGTTGATCGCCTTCATCGCCATGCGCTCGCTGGGCATGAACTCCAACCTGATGAGCCTGGGCGGCATTGCCATTGCCATCGGCGCCATGATCGACGCCGCCATCGTCATGATTGAAAACGCGCACAAGCATCTGGAGCGCCTGCCCGAGGAACATTCGACCAGCGAGCGCGCCGATGCCATGCTCGCCGCCTGCAAGGAAGTCGGGCCGGCATTATTTTTCTCGCTGCTCATCATCACTGTCTCCTTCCTGCCGGTCTTCAGCCTTGAAGGACAGGAGGGGCGATTGTTCTCGCCGCTGGCCTACACCAAGACCTTCTCAATGGCCGGTGCCGCCCTGCTGTCGATCACCCTGGTGCCGGTGCTGATGATGCTGTTCATTCGCGGCAAGATCATGCCCGAGGCGAAAAACCCGGTGAACCGCTTCCTGATCTGGGTCTATCGACCGATCATTGCCTGGGTGATGCGCTGGAAGATGATGACTATCGCGCTGGCGCTGCTCGCCCTTGGTGTCTCGATCTATCCGGCCGCAAAGCTTGGTTCCGAGTTCATGCCGACGCTCAATGAGGGAACCCTGCTTTACATGCCCGCGTCCCTGCCAGGCATGTCGATCACCAAGGCAGCGGAACTCATGCAGACGCAGAACAAGATCATCAAGAGTTTCCCCGAGGTTAGCTCGGTCTACGGCAAGGCCGGTCGTGCCAACACGGCAACCGACCCGGCACCAACCGAAATGTTCGAGACGGTGATCAACCTCAAGCCGGAATCCGAATGGCGGGCCGGCATGACCACCGACAAGCTGATTGCCGAACTCGACAAGGCCCTGCAATTCCCCGGTGTTGCCAATGCCTGGACCATGCCGATCAAGGCGCGCATCGACATGCTCTCCACCGGTATCCGTACGCCAATCGGCATCAAGGTTTTCGGCAAGAACCTCGATGAAATGGAGACGCTGGCCAAGCAGATCGAAGCCGTAGTGAAAGCTGTTCCCGGCACCACCAGCGCCTTTGCTGAGCGCATTACCGGCGGCTTCTATATCAACATCAAACCCGACCGCGAGCAATTGGCCCGCTATGGTCTGGCGATTGGCGAGCTACAGGACGTGATCGGTACCGCCTTGGGCGGTGAAATGGTGACGACTACGGTCGAGGGACGGGAGCGGTTCGGTGTCACCGTTCGTTATCCGCGCGAGCTGCGCTCCGATCCCGAGCAGATCGCCCGCGAGGTACTGGTGCCGATAATGGGGGGCGCAATGATCCCCTTGGGTCAGTTGGCGAAAGTGGAGGTGGCCAAGGGGGCGCCGTCGATCCGTACCGAGAACGCACTGCTTTCCGCCTACATCTACGTCGACATCCGCGACCGGGACATCGGTGGCTACGTCGCCGACGCGAAGAAAGCCGTGGCGGAAAACGTCAAGTTCCCGCCCGGCTACTACGTCACCTGGAGCGGCCAGTTCGAGTACATGGAACGGGCCATCGAAAAAATGAAGGTCGTGATCCCGGTGACGCTGCTCTCGATCTTCCTGCTGCTCTACCTCAATTTCAGACGCATCACCGAAACGCTGATCGTCATGCTTTCGGTGCCCTTTGCGCTGGTCGGCGGAGTCTGGTTGATGTGGTTGCTTAACTACAACCTTTCGGTGGCGGTGGCGGTCGGCTTCATCGCGTTGGCCGGAGTGGCCGCAGAGACGGGGGTCGTCATGCTGATCTACCTCGATCATGCCTGGGAAGCGGTGAAGCAAAAGTCGGCGCTGGCGGGACGGCAACCGGGCGCTGAGGATCTGTATGCGGCAGTAATGGAAGGCGCCGTCGAGCGCGTTCGACCGAAGATGATGACCGTCGTGGCGATCATGGCCGGCCTGCTGCCCATCATGTGGGGCACCGGCACCGGCTCGGAAGTCATGAGCCGCATCGCCGCGCCGATGGTCGGTGGAATGATTTCGTCGACGGTGCTGACGCTGGCGGTGATCCCGGCGATCTATGCGCTGGTCAAACAATGGCGCCTGAAGCGCGGGTTGGAGAAATAGGTGACGGGAAATGGGACGAAACTCGCTGGCCCATACGCGGGACATCAAGTACGAATGGTGCGAATCCTACAGCGTCGGAAATCCGATCATCGACCGACAGCACGCGAAACTCTTGACTCTGTGTGCCGAAGCGGTGCAGTGCGAGGATGCCTCCAGCTCCGATGGCCGAGAAAAGTTTCATACCATCCTTCACGAAATGGCCGTCTATGCCAAAGAGCACTTTGCGGCAGAAGAGGCGCTACTTCGGACAAGGAACTGTCCGATGCTGAGCGGTCATCTTGACGAGCATACGCATTTCCAAATTGCCCTGTCCGACCTCCTTTTTTCAGCGATGCAGGGAAATCTGGACAGGGTGAGGCTTTCCCAGCATCTTTCCGAATGGTGGGTTGGCCACATTCTCGGATCGGATATGGCATGCAAGCTCTATCTGGCTGACATGTGAGAGACCGGGAGTACCGTGAGTTCCTGACAGGAATGTAATCAGCGAGACATCTGTCTGACAGCTACGAAGGTGCAGACTGCTTGGTGTCTGGATCACTACGCGAGTCGGCGATGCTGTATCGCTGATACTCAACCGTTTCAGGAGTGCTCATCATGTGGAAAACCAACTTGGCTATTCTGGGCTTGTCGCTCGTACTCGGTGGCTGTGCAGCCAGTCTGCATCAATTATCGAAAGACTCGTCGCCAGAGCTGTTGAGGGGTGAGTTTTTGCGCGGTCAGCAAAATCGCTTGGTCCTTGAGTCGGCAGAACAGAAGTATGTTGCGGAAGGTTTCGAGGTTCAGCGACATCAAAATCTGGCTGAACTTTACAAGCGATATCGAATGAGCGAACCCAAGCACTGGGATCGTATTACTTCCGGTTTCGACAAAACTCATGAAGTCTATTCGGCAGAGCCAGTACCAAAGGCGCAGGATGGAACTGAATTGTCGTGTCGCCTGACGTGGAAATCGGGTAGTGCACCTCAAGGCATCTGCCAGGACAAGGCTGGAAAGGAATATCAAGTTCGTTTCGATTGAGGTCGGCAGGCGAGGAAGGCCGAGTTCTAAACCATTGTTCAACTCAGGGAGAAAATGATGTCGAAGAAGATGTGGGTGGTTGCGGCAGCGTTGTTCGTTGTATTGCTGGGAGGCTGCGCCACCAGCGGAGGTTATTCTGGCAGTGGTTCCAGTACCGGATCAAGCGGTGGTCACTCGCACTGACCTTGTCCGGAACTACGGAGTGCTGTTCGCCGTTCGCGGATGGCATTCCGCATCTGGTCCGAGAACAATGTCCAAGTAACATGGCAGCGACAAGAATAACGATGAACAAAGTTCGTAGGCTGTCGTTTGTGGCAGGGCTCTCCGCACTCTTCAGCCTCACGGTTCAGGCCCAGGGCTGGCAGGTGCCCAAGCCCAGCCCCGGCCTGATGCTCAATCCGGCAGTCGGCAAAAAGCTGTTCGAGAAGCACTGCGCTTCGTGTCACGGCGCTGCGCTGCAAGGGTCGGACAAGGGGCCGCCGCTCCTGCATCGCATCTATGAGCCGTCGCACCACGCCGACCTCGCGTTTCAACTTGCGGTCAAGAACGGCGTGCGCGCCCATCACTGGCAGTTTGGCGACATGGCGCCCGTGCCGCAGGTGACGCCGGATGATGCGGCGCACATTACGGCCTATGTCCGCGCCGAACAGAGGAAAGTCGGAATTCGCTAGGAGGCAATCATGGCACACGGGATTTCTGAACATCACCACGCCCATCAGGGACCGCCACCGGAAACATCTACGGCTTCGCAGATCGATCCGGTTTGCGGCATGACGGTCAAGCCCGAGTCGCCCCATGCCTCAGACCACCAGGGGGCACGCTACCGGTTTTGCAGCGCCAAGTGCAAAACCAGGTTCGATGCCGAGCCCGCCAGCTTTCTGAACCCATCGCCGGAACCGACACCTGTGGCCAATGCCGAGTACGTTTGCCCGATGCATCCGGAAGTGCGCCAGACGGGGCCGGGTACCTGCCCCAAGTGCGGCATGGCGCTGGAACCGGTCTTGCCGCTGCTGGAAGACGACGACGAAAACGCCGAATACCGGGATTTCCATCGTCGCTTCTGGTATAGCCTGCCGCTGACGGTCATCGTCGTCGCACTGGCCATGCTGGGACACCAGTTAACGTCGATATCGCCGGCCCAGCGGACCTGGCTGGAACTGCTGCTCACTACGCCGATCGTGCTGTGGGCCGGCTGGCCGTTCTTCGTGCGGGGCTGGCAATCCATTGTCTTGCGCAGCCCCAACATGTGGACCTTGATCGGCCTCGGCACTGGTGCCGCCTTCGCCTATAGCGTGGTCGCCACCTTTGCCCCGGGCCTGTTTCCGGACTCCTTCCAGGCCCACGGCCGCATCGGCGTCTATTACGAGGCCGCCGCCGTCATCATTTCCCTCACGCTGCTCGGGCAGATGCTGGAACTGCGCGCCCGCTCGCAGACCTCGGCGGCGATCAAGTCCCTGCTAGGCCTGGCGCCAAAGACGGCGCGCCGGATCAGGGCAGATGGCAGCGAAGAAGACGTTCCCCTGAGTCATGTCCATGTCGGGGATCTGCTGCGGGTCCGGCCCGGCGAGAAAGTGCCGGTGGACGGAGAAGTTACCGAGGGCGGCAGTGCGGTGGATGAGTCGATGCTGACCGGTGAACCCATACCGGTGACAAAGCGCGCGGGCGACAAGGTCATCGGCGCCACCCTCAACACTTCGGGCAGCTTGGTGATCCGTTCCGAAAAGGTAGGCTCCCAGACCGTGTTGGCACAGATTATCCAGATGGTCGCCCAGGCCCAGCGCTCCAAGGCCCCCATGCAACGACTGGCGGACGTGGTGGCGGGCTATTTTGTGGTCGGCGTCGTGCTGATTGCGCTGTTGAGCTTCTTTGCCTGGGGCCTGTTCGGTGGGGAGCGGGGCTGGGTCTTCGGACTGATCAACAGTGTCTCGGTGTTGATCATCGCCTGTCCCTGCGCCCTGGGCCTGGCCACGCCGATGTCGATCATGGTGGCGACCGGCAAGGCGGCCACCCAAGGCATCCTGTTCCGCGACGCGGCGGCCATCGAGCGCCTGCGCGAAGTGGATACGCTGATCGTCGACAAGACGGGCACCCTGACGGAAGGGAAACCCAGTTTTGAGCGAGCCGTCGCCGTTCAGGCGGGGCAAGAGGAGGAAATCCTGCGTCTGGCCGCCAGTCTCGATCAGGGTAGCGAGCACCCCTTGGCCGACGCCATCGTGCAGGCGGCGCGGGCACAAGGGCTGGTGTTGGACAAGGCGGACCAGTTCGAATCATCGAGCGGCATCGGCGTGCGCGGTATCGTCGCTGGACGGCGCGTAGTGCTCGGCAATACCGTGTTGATGACTCAGGAAGGCATCGATGTCGCGGAGCTTGGAACCGCTGCCGAAGCCCTGCGACAAGAAGGCGCCAGCGTCATGTACCTGGCGGCCGATGGCCGGCTGCTGGGATTGCTGGCCGTCTCCGATCCGGTCAAGCAGAGTACCCCCGACGCCCTGGTCGCTTTGCGCCAGGCTGGCATGCGGGTCATCATGGCTACCGGCGACGGTCTCACTACCGCACTGGCAGTCGGCAAGCGATTGGGCATCGACGAGGTGCACGGTGAGGTCAAGCCGGCGGACAAGCTGGCGCTGGTCGAGCGACTGCAGCAGGAAGGACGCGTTGTAGCAATGGCGGGCGACGGCATCAACGATGCCCCGGCACTGGCCAAGGCCGATGTTGGGATCGCCATGGGGACAGGAACGGATGTTGCCATGAACAGTGCGCAGATCACCCTGGTCAAGGGCGATTTGCGCGGCATCGCTCGGGCACGCGAGTTGTCGATGGCCACTGTGGCCAACATGCGCCAAAACCTGATGTTCGCCTTCCTCTACAACGCCCTCGGCGTGCCTATCGCCGCCGGCATCCTGTACCCGGTCTTCGGGCTGGTCCTATCGCCGATCATTGCGGCGGCGGCCATGAGCCTGTCGTCCGTCAGCGTCGTGGGCAATGCCCTGCGTCTACGGCAGGCATCCTGAAGGCATGTTTTCTGGGGTAGCAACTTTGGCTTACGAAAATGTAATCGCGCAGTCATTTTCGCGACAGGAACATGGGCGCAAACTATTGCTTGTTTTACGGATGTATCCTTTTCAATCAATTTTGGAGCCTTATCATGAAACTGCACAATCTCTTCGCCGGCCTGCTGCTTGCCACTTCCGTATCCATGTCAGCCGGTGCGCTTGCGGCCGATGGCGACAAGCCAGTCGCCGATGCTCCGGCCGAGAAAGCCACAACTCCCGCCAAGAAAAAAATGAAGCCCCACTCCCACATGGAAGAAAAGGGGGGGATGGCTCCGTCATCCGCGAGTGCGGATGCCGACAAGAAGGCCGATACACCGACAAGCGACAAGCCGAGAGCCGATAAGGACAAGTCGAAACATCTTCATCCCCGGGATGGCAAGTAAGCCGAGGATAGAATCGGATGCCCCCTGAAGCCATGCAAATGCTGAAGCGGCATGGGTTGCGTCCTGCAGCGTCGGGTTCTTGCAACGTCGATGAGGCCCGAGGCAGGGTTGCCCGGCTGCAGGGGGTCATTTCTTCGAACTGGAATGGCATTGACTTGGTCGTTGAATATGACCTGCGGCAGATCACTCTGAATCGAATTGAGGATGTGGTCGCTGGTGCGAGTCTGGTGCTCAAGGGCGGATGGCATCGACTACAGCGCGATTGGTGGAAGTTCACGGAAACCAACGAATTGTCGAACGCCACCCGCAGCGGTGATGGAGCTTGCTGCAATCGGCCGCCAGCACGGCGGTGATGAGTGCCTGGAGAAATCATGGCCAATGAACAACCGCGACAAGGACCGGCATCGGAGACAAAGGATCACGATCATCGCCATGCCCGCAGGATGGCGTGGGGTTGGTGGGTTTTTGCCGCCATCGCACTGTTCTATCTGCTGGCCGAACATCGTGCCCATTTGTTCGGGGCCTTGCCGTATTTGATCCTGCTGGCTTGCCCCTTGATGCACTTTTTCATGCATGGCAACCACGGCCAACATGGCGGTGGAAGCGACAAGAACACGGAGCGCGAGCCATGACGCCAGAGAACTACGATTACGGCCTGTGGTCGCTGGTGCTGATCAACTCGGTCTTTTTCATCCTGTTCGCCGCGAGCTTCTTCAAGCCACAATCGAAACAGGACTGGCGAACGCTGGGCATGTTCTCGGCCTTCGTTGTCGCCCTCTTTACCGAGATGTACGGTTTCCCGTTGACGATCTACCTGTTGTCCGGATGGCTGACTGAGCGCTTCCCCGATATCAACTGGCTATCCCATGATGCGGGCCATCTACCGGAAATGATCTTTGGCTGGAAAGGCAATCCCCATTTCGGACCGTTCCACCTGCTTTCCACTGCCTTCATTCTGGGCGGCTTCTGGTTGCTCGCCTCTGCCTGGCCAGTGCTGTATCGCGCGCAGCGTGCCGGCAAGCTGGCCTGCAGCGGCCCATACCATTGGGTCCGGCATCCTCAGTACGCTGCCTTCATGCTGGTGATGATCGGATTTCTGTTCCAGTGGCCGACCTTAATTACCCTGACGCTGTTCCCCATTCTGGTGATCATCTACGTCCGACTGGCTAAGCGGGAAGAGCAGCAGGCCCAAGAAGCATTCGGCGACAGCTACCAGGCCTATGCGAAGGCTACGCCGGGGTGGTGGCCCCGTTGGAGCGGCCTGCGGAACAGCAAACGCAACTAGCCATTCGCCGTTGATCAGGCATGACCGGCGACGGCGATCCATCGGTACGCTCATCAAGCAAAAGTCGGCGCTGGCAGTAGGGCAACCCGGCGTCGAGAATACCGCTGCACACCGCCTGCGCTGTTACTTCTCCTTAGCGAGCCACTGGTCGAACTGGGCGATCTCCTTGTTCTGTGCGGCAATGATCTTGCGTGCCATCTCCTTCATCGCAGGCGATTTGCCGTGCTCAAGCTCCGCTTTTGCCATGTTGACGCCTTGCTGGTGATGCATCTTCATCATCATCGCGAAATCCTTATCGTGGTCGCCAGACATCTGCATCTTCTGCATGCCGTCCATATTCATCATCATCGACCGCTTCATGTCGTCCGAACCACCCATGCCTTTTCCCATCTGTGCGTGCGGCATGTCGGTGGATGAGGACACTGGCGGAGCAGTTTGCGCCTGTGCAGCCGAGACAAGGCAAAAGGCCGTTACTGGTGCCAGACACAGCACCCGAATGGCGTTGAGGGTTTCACGTTTCATGAGTTATTCCTTCCATGTGAGTTGCCGGACTTTCGGCATCTTCATCCTGACCACCTTGGCGCTGTTTGACTGTTCGTTATCGAACATGGCAGTGAAAGAATCATGACGTTGGTGGCGGATCGGATCGTCAGCAGCCGGCAGGACCAGTGCAGTTGCCGGACAAACAACTTATCCTGTAATACATATTTCCTGCGGCGTTCTACGGCAGGAGAGGAATCGCCGATAATTTTGCCAATTTCATACGTTGACCATTGCTTATGACTGACCCCATCGGTACGCTTATCACCCGTTGGAAGGATGATTCCCGCAGCACTTTTTCGACCTGGTTTTTGTGGTCGGAACGTCTCAAAAACTTTCGCTCCATCCGTCGCGGCATTGCCGAAGTCGTCAGGGATATCGAAGCCGGCACCTTTGGCAATGCCTATCGCGGTTCCTCGCTGGAAACGGTTGTGGCATCGATTGCCGAGCAGCGGCAAATCTTCAAAGGGGCAGACCACGCTTTCCTGTGGAAGCCGAAACTGCGGATTCCCGATATCTACGAGCATCCCACGAACCAGAAAGCCTTCGCCCGCCTGCTGCATACCTGCAATTGCTGCGATACCGAGGAGGCTATCCTCCAGGCCATCAACCAGATTGACTCCCTCGCCATCAAGGGATTGGGGCCTGCGGTCGCAAATCTGCTGTATTTCATTCACCCGACCTTGGTACTGCCGTTCAATACCGCTATCGTCAACGGATATAACGCGCTGACCGGCGCCAAGGTGAAGCTCGGTCGCTGGGATCACTATCTGGCGATGCGGCAGGGAGCCCTCGCTCTGAATGGCCGTTATCGACAGATGCTGTCCAATGATCTTGGTGCCTTGGCCGGCTTGCTGTTCGATGTTGGCAGCAAGCGTTATCCCGTACCGCCGCTTGATGGTGACGAGACTGCCGAACTGGCATGGCGGCAGGACTTGGAGCGAGTCCGGGAAGAATCCGCCGCGCAATCCAAAGCGGCCACGTCCGCATCGGCGGGTGATCAATCCCATACCCAGATTCAAGGCTGTCTTCGCGATATCGGATTGGCGATGGGGTTTGGAGTCTGGATTGCCGCCAACGACCGCAACCGTGCCCACGAGACGGGTGTCCTAGGCGATGGTTGCCTGACTGCGTTGCCGGACCATCTGTCCGCCGTGTCGGGCGCCGAGTCGGTGAGAATGATCGACGTGATCTGGCTGGACAGGGCGACTGGCAACGTCATCGCAGCCTTTGAGGTGGAGCATACGACATCCATTTACTCGGGCATCGTCCGTCTTTTGGATTTGGCCTATGGCAATGAACTTCGGACATGCGAAGGTTTGTTCCTGGTGGCACCGGATGGCCGCGAAAACGACGTCTTGCAACAGATTAGCCGACCGGCATTTTCCAAGATCGGAGAGCTGAATTTCCGGTATCTGCCCTATGGCGAGTTGCTCGGCCAACAAGAAGCCATTGTCCGCTTTGGCTCGGGACTGAAGCCGATATTTTCCATCTCAAAATCCCTGTCTCGGTAAGGCGAACCGTTCCGAACCCTGCTCAGGGATTGACGCAGCCATTTTCCTGACATTTCGGTGACAAAGATGTAATCGGGCGAACATGCTCTCGTCAGGCGGCAACGCCTAACCTGCGGCGGACTTGATTGCCGTGCTCCAACGCCTGCCTTACCGGGCTGGTCATGACTGCGATGCGATCCAGATACGTCTTTATGGGAGCGATTCGAAATGGAAAGATGCGCAATGTATTTAGGGGTCAGTCGTCGCCAGTTGATTTATTGGCTGGGATTTCTGTCACTGTTTCTTTCTGCTTCCGAGGCGTTTGCCGTGCCGTCGTTCGCCAGCCAAACAGGTGCGCAATGCAGCTCTTGTCATATCTCCGGGTTTTCTACCCTTACTCAGTTCGGGCGCGTTTTCAAGTTGAACGCCTATGGCCTCGGCGAGAACAAGTTTCCTTTCGTGGTCGGCGGCGTGGCTTCCATGACGAAGAATGGAAACGCCAGCCCAGCCGGTGAATACGTGTTCAAAGAAAACAATCGCTTGTTTTTGCAGCGTGCTTCCGCCTATTTCGCCGGAAAAATCGGCGATAACGCGGGAGCATTCGTGAACTGGAATTACGATGGTGTCGAGCGTCGGGGAAAAATGGAAATGGTGGATGTTCGCTATGCAGGTTCTACGTCGCTGGCGGGAAAGAACCTCGTCCTCGGCGTCACGCTGAACAACAACCCGACGGTTTCCGACATCTACAACTCGACGCCCGCGTTTGGTTTTCCGCAGTTGTCACCAAACGCAGAAACCGCTGTTCCGTCCAATGCGATGGCGCAAATTGATATGGGTTTGGCCTCCCAAGTAGCGGGTGTTGCCGCTTATGCCTGGTGGAATGATTCGCTATACGCCGAGTTGGGAGCCTATCGCACCGCCGACAAGATATTCTCGGTATTGCGTGCAGGCGTGCCGCGTGGAAGCGGAATGGACGCGGCTGCCACGATCAAGAGCGGCGCGCCGTATTGGCGTTTGGCCTATGAGCAAAATTGGGGCAACGGACATTCGCTTGCCGCGGGCACCTTCGGGCTCCTCGTTGATCGTTACCCGGACCCGAGCGATCCCAGCGGGCCGGCCGATGGTTTCCGCGACATCGGACTGGATGCGCAATATCAATATCTGGGCGACGAACATCGCGTGACCAGCGGCCTCACCTGGATTCGCGAAAAGCAGTTGTGGCGCGCGAGCTTCGATCCCTCGGGGATGGGGGGCATGCGGGATGGGCCTGATGGACGACTCACAACCCTTCGCGCTTACGCAGGATATATCTACCGTCAGCAATATGGCGCGACCGTCGGCTATTTTTCGACGCGTGGGAATATCGACCAAATGCTCTACAACACCGGAGAGCCAATCACGGGAAGTGCCAATGGCAGCCCCGACGCCACTGGCGGTCTGATCGAATTGTCATACATTCCTCAGCAGAACGTCAGGCTGGCTTTACGTTATACCGCCTACTCCAAATTCAACGGAGCAAAGATTGACTACGACGGCTTCGGCCGCAACGCGCGTGACAACAACCAACTGTACTTCTATACATGGTTTCTCTTCTGATGAATAGGTAACCGTCATGGACATTCGTGCTTCCTCGATCGATAGGAAACACGCCGCCATCTGGCGTTCCGATTGCGGTCAAGCGATCTCCTGCCTCGAGAAGATCAAGGTACTGAACGAGAACATCGATGAACTCTCCCAGATCGCGCAGGATGCCCTTGAGGATGGTTTGTTGATGGGCTGCTCGGAGGCACAACTCCGGCAAGCCTTCCATGAAGTGATAGACCGCTTGATCAACCCCTATTCGCAAGTCAATCCCGACCGCAAGGAGGCATAAATGGGCAAAAACAATTCCGCAGGGCAAACCAAGACCGGCGATCAGCCGCAGCAAGCGAGCCAGGCAAGCGATGCTGCCGCCATTCCGCGCGAGCAGTTGATTTCCGAAGCCGCCTATTACAAAGCCGAGCAGCGCGGATTCCAGCCTGGAAACGAGATGGCCGACTGGTTCGAGGCCGAAACCGACGTGGATTTCATGCTTGGAAATGTCTCGGCTACAGGAGGTTTGTAGCAAATGAAGGCATTTAAGGGGCTCGCGGCAACCCCAGCGAAGACGGACTTCGCGAGCAGCCCTGATGCCTGCCCGTTTTGTGGCAGCCCCCGAACTACCTTGCAGGAAATCGATCTCGGCAGTTGGATGACCGAATGTCTCGATTGCCATGCCACCGGGCCGGCCAAGCCATCAGCTATGGCGGCAGAACAGGCATGGAACTGTCGTATCCCGTGTTGCAGAACTCTCGGTTAGCCGTGATGACAAGAATGAAATCCGGCGGTCACCTTGTTGACTTGACGGCTATGCGAGAGCAGGCTTTGTTGTGTCCGACTTTGATGGACGCCCCAGATTCACCCGCATTTACTATTGGAGAAATAGCCATGAAACTGAAATCCATCCTCGCAACAAGCCTGCTGGCGATGACTGCTGCACTGTCCACAGGTGTGCAAGCCGCCTCGGATACAAATACACCAGCGGCCGTCCAAACTCCGGCAGGAGCACAGGGCGACAAGGAAATGAAACCGCATTCCCATATGGAGGAAAAGACCGGCGTGTCGCAGAAGGCACCGAAGGTGAAAGCTAAGAAACCAAATCCAGCCCAGGATAAGAGCAAGCACTACCATCCCCGTGACGGCAAATAAGCCGACTGTTACGAGGCCCCACATCGGGGCCTTGGCACTTATTGATGACGCCGACCAAGTTTGTCGATCATGGCAATCGATGTTCGTGTCGTTTGCTCGCCGAGGCCGTTGGGTGCAAGCCCAAGGCGGTTCGTTATAGCTATTGCCATGCGGTTCTGATGAAGCGCTGGATTGTCGAATGCAACCATGGATGTTGCGATGAAACAGTAGTTACGGGACGCGATGATAAATGGCATGACCTGGGACCGATGGATCCGATCAAGGCAATTCTGATCATGAACGAATGACAGGCCAAGCATGCACGCCTCTCACGATATTGGGTATTCATCGGCAGAAATTGCGCCCTCCAGCAGCGGAACGCTTTCAAATTCCGCTTCCCATGCCTCTACTCCAGCAGCAGAGCAGTCGTTTTCCCACGCTCTAGCCAGTGCGATTGCCCACAACGTCACAACAGTCGGGCGAACCGGGCAAGATGCCATTGCCGTCGAAGGAGGGCATGCATTGCGGCAATCACCACTGGTGGGAGCCCACAGAGTTGGCGACAAGGCAGGGGGTGAGGATTTTCGGGAGGCCACACGCCTTGCCCGTTGGATAGCCAGTACGCCGCCATTTTCCCTTGCGGCCACGACATCTGGACACGTTCAATGGCAAGGCCGAGCGGATATTTCGGCATTCTCGGCCGATGCGCAAGCCAAGCATGGCAGTCGATGGCATCATGAACTGAAGCCAATCGGGCCGGTCGGGGAGACCTGAGCATGGCGCCGGTCCCGGGTGTCGGGGGTGTGCCGCCTACCGCGCCTGTATCCAACGGCGGCGGTGGGCATGGGGATCATTCCGCCGGTCAGTCGTCATCTACCGCGGGACAAACCTTTGCTACCGCGCTATCGCAAGCCATCGGCCAAGCGCCGGCCGGCGGACATGCCGGTCATGGGACTGGCCCAAACACTCCCGCTCTCCCACATGCCAATAGCTCGCAAGCCGCTGCTGGTGGTCAAAGCGGAAGCACTCATTCTCGGCACTTCACTATTGGAGAAAATCATCAAGGTGAAAAGCATGGACTTCAGGAAATGGCGCTCGGGGTACGCGCCTATCGACAACAACTGATCGCTTCCAATATCGCCAACGCCGATACCCCCGGATACAAAGCCGTGGATATCGATTTCCAGGAGGCGTTACGGATTGCCCGATCCATTGCCAATACACCACCGATTTCGCTCGCCACCACGGCCTCCGTTCATATCCAGGGCCAGGCCCAGAGTAGCCTGACGCCGTATCCACTGAAATATCATGTTCCCCTCCAGCCAAGCGCCGATGGCAATACGGTGGAAATGGATGCCGAGCGCGCAAAATTTGCCGAGAATGCCGTAAGGTGGGAGTTCGCGCGTGATCGCGTCAGTGGCCACTTCAAAATGACGATGGAAATGCTTCAGAGCCTGAAGGATTGAAATGCCCATTGCTCTGCCTGAAACCCCTAGCGAACTCCGCTGGATGCTTGCCCGCCGGATGGGCGCGGCAGCGGTTGCCATTGGGCTGGCTGCGGGAGGTGCATCGTATCTGATCGAAAGCTATAGAGCGGAACAAGGTGCGTTGGAGTATGCCCTTGAAGGCGCCAGACATTTTGAATCGCCGGCCATGCAGTTGGCGATCAGCGCCGAATCCTCTACTGACCACGGGAACCTCAACCGGTTACTGGATCGCAACCGGTTTATCGGCATTCGCATATTCGGTAATGACAAAAAGCTGATCTACGAGTTCTGGGAAGATGTCCCGTCAGTCCTTATCGAAGCCGCCAAATCCAGACAACATGAATGGCCCAGTCGCGGGCGCAGCCATACAAGCTGGATCGAGGCGTCCGACGAGCGGCTGATCCAGGTTGTTCTTCCATTATCCGGCACTGACGGAGAGCTTGCGGGATACCTGGAAGGCGTCAATCGCCTCGATAGGAAAACCCTGGAAACCCAGCGAGTCCAAATTCGCAGTGGAGCGCTGACGGCGGCCGTATCCGTGCTGATCACCGCGATTCTTCTCTATCCGCTGCTGCTGGCCATGTTGCAACGCTCGGCGGGGCTGTCGCGCCGCCTGTTGGATTCCAATCTGTCGCTGATGCGTTCACTCGGGAATGCGATCGCCAAACGCGATTCCGATACCGACGCCCACAACTACCGGGTAACGTTCTATGCGGTTGCGCTTGCCGAAGCGATGGAATTGCCGAGTCGTGAAATCGCCGATCTGGTCGCGGGGGCATTTCTTCATGATGTAGGAAAAATCGGCATTCCCGACAGCATTCTGCTCAAACCGGGAAAGCTGACCGATGACGAGTTTCGGATCATGAAGACCCACGCGCTCCTGGGCATCGAAATCGTGGCGGACAACCCGTGGCTGACCGGCGCGGCATGTACGATACGGCATCACCACGAACGATTCGATGGAACCGGGTATCCCGACGGACTGGTCGGTAATGCAATCCCACGCGTTGCCAGGATATTCGCCGTGGTCGACGTTTTCGATGCACTGACCTCGGAGCGTCCCTACAAGAAACCGATGGGACTCGCCGAGGCGCTCTCCATCATCGAGCACGATTCGGGCCGGCATTTTGATGCTGACGCGGTGGCAAGCTTCAAGGAGATTGCGGCAGACCTGTACGACAAAATGGGCTGCGCCAACGAGCACGATTTGCGGCAAGAGATGCGAAAAGTTCTAGGACGTTACTTCAATTCGCAAACAGCCCTCAAATAGAGGGCTGTGCGAAGGCGGCGTCGGATTTATCCGCCGCGGTGATTGCTGTGCAGCAGTTCATCGACGCGCCAGATTTCGTTGCCATTCATGATGATTTTCTTCCCGTCCTTGGTTTCCATCACATGACCGGACTCCATATAGGTCGCGCGCCCGTACTTGTCTTCCATCCCCATCTTTCCGTCCTTGAAGATATACACGGTCGAACCATCCTTCAGATCGATCGACTGTTTGACCTGGGACATGTCCACGGCGTACGCCGATGCGGCAGCGGAACTGATTGCAACGATCATCAAAAATCTTTTCAGCATTTTTCTTTCTCCTATGTGAAAACATCAGACGCGGAATTCGTCATACACCGCAAATCCATTTTGTTCGCCTCGCCCTAACAGGGAGGTGACCGGGCGATTACTTTGATGTAAGCACCCGGTCAGCCGATCAACCGCCGATGTAGGCCGGATTTTCTGCAACGTAGACCGTCACGCCATCAGTTCCAGAAATGATCTTGGACAGCGGGAACGGCGCCGTGCCGAGCGTATCGAACATCCACGTGACAGTCTTCCCGCCGGCCTTGATTTGGACCGTTTCGAGGCGTGTGACATTCAGATACTTGGTACTGCTATCAATGCTCACCGCACGCGCTGCGGCGCCGGTTGATTGGTATCCGAAGGGGGCAAGCTGGTTGGCCGTCGGTTGGCTCTTTGATTCCGAAACGTGCTGGAGCCAATGCATGCTTCCAGTTTCGGAATAGTCTTCGTGGGCCATTGCGGCTGTCGTGCCAATGGCGCTCAGGGAAGCGATCAGGGCGATTTTGGTAAGCGTGGTTTTCATGGTGTTCTCCTAGTGACATTGGGTTGATCGCGCCGGATATTTCTCGTCCGACGGTGATGCCATCTTAGGAATCGCATACCAACAGGAAGATGACTCGGAAATTACCTTTCAGTCAGGTTGTTGTCGCCGCGAAGGGAGAACCAAGTTACACCGCGGAGCGAGGAATCACGAATCAACGTTATCCCCGGCTTTGCTCGTGTCATTGATTGGCGTTGCGAATTCTCTGACCACCACCGACTCTTTTTCCTCCGCTGCAATTTCCACGGTTTCCTTCTTGCGTGCCGCCAGAATCGCGCGCGTGGCAAGGGTGCGAATTTGCCCGGCTACTCGAAGAATCCTGCGTTTCCATTGATAGGCCTCGATGGCATAGTGCGTGTCGTCGATGAGGCAGGCAAGCCACAAGGTATCCATCGCGGCGATCAACTGATCGAACTCGCGGATGATGGCGAGAAACCGGATCGAGCGCGGCGAGGTGATCTGAATCTCGACCGTCCGAGAATTGGTATAGCTGATCATTGTCTCGCAGCCGTTGGACTCGCTAAGTTCTTTCATGCGTGCGATTTCCTGGCGAATCTCATCCAATGCCTTATTGAGCAGGCCATCCACCATCGTCTCGACTGCCTGGGCCTGTTCCTCGGTGCCGATAAACCGCAATACGACGGTCAGCGAGAAAAGACCATTGGCGCACATGTCGTATCCACGCTCGAATATCTGCTGCGCATGCAGGGAATTGAGGATCGTCTTCTGTGTGATGAAAGGTCGGCTGTTACTCAGTCTGACGGTGGGTATGTTCGATGAAGGCTTGTACTGACGTGTGGCCATGACTGTCTCCCGGTTGAAATAGCCTCGGGAGAGTAGTCAGGTCGTTGCGGGTTCGGTCACCGAAATGCGTCCAAAAAGTTCGCATTTCGATCGCCCATGGAATTTGTCGACAGCCAGAATTCGCCCATCTCATGTTCTCCTTATGGCGGGCACGGTGAAGGTAGCTGGCCTTCCGAAATAAACAGCATTTACTAAACCCCGGCGGGGATACCCCGTCAGGAATGACGGCCTTCCTGCCAATTTCAACTTTTGTCAGGAGGTAGTCATGGCATCACTCAACAGAGTCACCCTCATCGGCAACTTGGGTGCCGACCCTGAGGTTCGTTATACGCAGAACCGCGAAGCGATCGCAACGATTCGGATCGCAACGACGGAGACGTTCAAGGACAAGTCGTCCGGTGAAAAGAAAGACATCACCGAATGGCACCGTGTCGTCTTTTTTGGTCGTACGGCGGAAGTCGTCGGCGAGTACCTGAAGAAGGGTTCACCCGTCTATGTCGAAGGCCGCATCCAGACCCGCAAATGGCAGGACAAGGCGGGTCAGGATCGTTATGTCGTCGAGATTCTCGCCAGCGAGATGAAGATGCTCGGCAGTCGTCCGTCGCCGACGCAGGCAAAGGCAAGCGTACCGGCAACGGTAAAGGCAAGCCGGCAGCTGCTTCGGGACCGGCATTCGAGGATGTACCCGACATCGAGCCGTTCTGAGTCGCACGTTTCTTGTTTCCCCACAGGGAGGTCATTCCTCCCCTGGGGGACAGACCTCCATCACTTTTGGAGGTTTGTTCATGGAGCGCGTCATTCTCGTCCTGGCCATGCTGGCAGGACTGCATCTGATCCTTTCGTTTCTTCAGTTTGCGCTGGAAGCCATTCGTGGCTTATTCCTGCGTGCTCCCCTCCCGGCCAAGGTCGAGGAGGTGGTGGCTGAGGTAGATGAAGTACCCGCCGAGGAACCGGTAACGGATTGGCGGCAGTACGACGTACCGGCGTATCTGCGTCGGAACGGAATCGGCAACGATTCCGGCAACACGGCAAAGGCTTCCTTCGAAGTCATTGCCTGAAGTTTCAACCCCAGCGGGGGCATCGCCTCCGCAAAGGGAGGGGTGCCCCTTTTTCATTTCAGGAGGCACCTCATGGAACTCGTTCTTCTCGCATGCTGCATTACTGGCTGGATCATCAGCCGTCCGATCGTTCGCGCGCTCGGCCTGTAGTTCGCAGCATTGCCTGCTGGGGTCTTCCCCGCAGGACAAAGCGCTTTTTCCAAAGAGCCCTTTGTCCTGCGGGGATCGCTCCATCTTGGATGCGGTTTTCGCCAGGGTCTTTCATCAACCTCTGGAGAAAATCATGAAACTCAATCCCTATCTCGTTCGACTGTTCGATCCCCTGCCCATGGCCTTTGCCTGCGATCTCTATCAACGGCTGAGGGAAGGCAAGCGGGACATGGAAACCCGCGACATGTTGCTGAAGGCACTCGACATGGCGCGCAAAGCCGGAACCATCGAATGATCCCATCGCCCCGGACCTCCGGGGCTTTCCCGAGGGCGTTCCTGCCGAGCGTCCTGCGGAAAGCCAGATTTGATCGGACGGTTATCCGTTCGATTAAAAAGCGGTAGCTGGCCGCTCGAAACAAACAGCATTTTCTAACCCAGCCGGGGACAACGCCCCGGTTCGGGTCGGTGCTTCCGGCATTCATGAAACTCAATCATCCCGGCCTGCTCGTCATGCCGGCCACGCAGTATCACGCGGAGAAAGCCATCGGCCATTCGGGTATCGTCAAGATGCTCAAAAGCCCGGCCCACCTGCGCGAGTATCTGGATCATCCGCATCAACCGACGCCCGCCATGGCATTCGGTACCGCAGTGCATACCTATGTACTGGAGCAGGATCGCTTTGCCGAGGAATTCGTGGTGGCCGAGAAGTTCGACCGTCGCACGAAGGAAGGCAAGGAAGCCGCAGCACGCTTCGAGGAAGCCAATCAGGGCAAGATCGTGATTACTTCCGAGGAGATGGCCACGCTCACCCTGGTGCAGCGTGCCGTGTTTGCCCATCAAGGGGCGGCACGACTTCTGTCCGTTGGTGACGCCGAACTCTCGGCGTTCTGGACGGATGCGGACACGGGCCTCAACTGCAAGTGTCGGCCGGACTGGTTCAACGGTGAAGCCATCGTTGATCTCAAGACCTGCGTCGATGCCAGCAGTAGCGGCTTCTCCAAATCCATTGCGAACTTCGGCTACGACATCCAGGCGGCGTACTACGTCGACGGGATCAAGGCCGTGACCGGAATGGAGCTTCCGTTCCTGTTTGTCGCCGTGGAGAAGGACGCGCCGCACGCGATAGCTGTTTATCGCGCCGATCCCGACGTGATCGAGATCGGGCGCAAGAAATACCGGGCGGCACTTCAGCTCTTGAAGTGGTGTCAGGCATCGGGCAACTGGCCGGCGTACCAACCGGGTGGCGAGATTGAACTGATCTCCCTGCCACGCTGGGCTGCCAACACAGAAGCCTTCGAGCTGGACGCCGCCTAAACCGCGGCAACTTTTGTAGGTCATCAACCCCGGCGGGGATACCCATCCCCGTCCAGGGAGACAGGTGTCTTCGCCATTTTTCTTTGGAGAAAACCATGTCTCAAACCCTACGCAACATCCAGAAGTCTCGCCAAGGCGTGCAGTCCAACGTGGTGCCGTTCCCGGCCATGCTGGAGCAGTTCAAAGGCGAAATTGCCCGTGCATTGCCAAAGCACTTGAGTCCGGATCGCATGGTGCGCATCGCACTAACCGCATTCCGCATGAACCCGAAACTGGCCCAGACCGATCCCCGCAGCGTCTTTGCGGCGGTGATCCAGTCCAGTCAGCTCGGGCTCGAAGTCGGCCTGATGGGCGAGGCGCACCTAGTGCCATTCGGCAATCAGTGCCAGTTGATCCCCGGTTATCAGGGGCTCATGAAGCTGGCCCGCAATAGCGGTATCGTGCAGGACATCTACGGTCACGAAGTTCGCATCAACGACAAGTTCGACATCGTCCTTGGACTTAACCGGACCCTGATGCACGAACCGTTGAAGAGGAACGGCTTCCCTGCCTCCGACGAGGAGCGGGGAGTGATCGTGGGCTTCTATGCCGTCGCCGTGTTCAAGGACGGTACCCGCACGTTTCACGCCCTGTCGAAGGAACAGATCGAACAGGTGCGCGACAACTCGCGTGGTTACCAGATGGCCAAGAAGTACGGGAAGGAAAGTCCCTGGGATACGCATTTCGTCCCGATGGGCCTCAAGACCGTGATTCGCCGGCTGTGCAACCTGTTGGGAACTGGCGATGGCGCTAACGCTCGATGAAGTGACCGAGCGAGGTGAAAGCCAGAACATCGGGATCACCGAGGCAATTGACGGCTCTTGGGCGCCGATCGTCGACGAGGAAACGGGAGAAGTCATCCCGACAGCGACCGAGACCGGCGACAAGGGGAACAAGCCTGACAAGGCCGAAACATCTCAAGCCAACGAGCGTAAAGCTTCCGGCAGGCTGCTGCAGGACACCCTGGTCACCATTGGCAAGGCAGCATCGACCGACGAACTGGATGAAGTCTATGTCCGGGCCGAAGGCTCATTTGAGGGTGGCGAGCTGGAGCAACTGCTCCGTGCTTACCGCAGTCGCAAGGCTGCCTTGGCCAATCCGTCCTCCGCAGACAGTGACATTTTCGGGGAGGAAGGCAAGTGACCATGCTTGGTGACACTGAGTTCGGTGCCATTCGGATCTGTGCCAGGGCAGTGCGTGTGCTCGATAACGTCAGTTTCCTGACGATGAACAAGGAAGATGATGCCGCCGTTGTATTGGCGCGCAATCAGCTTTTGAGCGTCATCCACGGCAACGGATACCAGATCGAGTACGAAACGTACCGCGTAATCAAAGCCGACAACCGCAACTAAGCGCAACGAATCACCGCGTTTACTCAAGGAGGCGGCCATGCACAGGGAAGACGGTCTGGTGCGTCAACTCAACCTAGCAGGCACGGCAGGAAGTGAAGCGAATTTTGGTGGCGAGCCCCCATGGACCGAGGATGAGATCCTGCGGCTACATGGCCTCCTGCTGGAGAAATCGCTGCACGACCTGTTTGATCGCAGGGTGTCTGCCGCAAGGCGGTTAGACATCCTCGATTGGATGCAGGCGCCACGGACGGAGTCGAGCGCATTTGCCTATCGGGCGTGTTGCCGTCTGTTTGGCCTCGATGCCGAAGAGATTCGGGATCAGGTGCTGCAACGCTACCGGCAACGTTACACCCATTAGCTTTTTGCATTTCAACCCAGGCGGGACAGTCGCATTCCCGTCCGGGGATGCGGTTGCCTGCCATTTTTCATGGAGGCATCATGCAACTGCAAGCATCTATCAAGGTCGGGAACATTCTTCCCGGTCGAAATCCTCGTGGTTACTTCGATCCTGCTGAGATGACGGAGCTGGAAGAGTCCGTCAAATCAAAGGGAGTGCTGCAGGCGATTCTGGTGCGGCCTCGCGATGCGGGACGCTACGAGATCGTCGCCGGCGAACGTCGCTGGCGTGCGGCGAAGAAGGTGTTCGGGGATGAGTATGAAATCCCTGCGCTGGTACGCGACCTGGACGATGGTGAAGCCGACGAGGCGGCGCTGATCGAGAACATCCAGCGTGCCAATATGAGTCCGACCGAAGAAGCTGAAGCGGCCGCCAAGATTCTTGGCCGTTGTCAGGGGGATCGGGACGAGGCATCACGCCGGCTGGGCTGGTCGCGCACCACGCTCGACAAACGCCTGGCGCTGATGAACTGTTCGGAAAGGGTCCGTCGGGCCTTGTCTGAGCGGCGAATTCAGCTGGGCCATGCGGAGCTGCTGGCCGCAGTCACACGCGACAAGCAGGACGCCGTCCTCGATAAGTTGCTGTCCCAGGCCTGTCTGCCTACCGTGGTCCAGTTTCGCGGACAACTTGAGCAGATATCGCGGGCCTTGGGCAGCGCGATTTTCGACAAGGGCGAGTGCACGTCTTGTCCCCACAATTCGGGGAATCAGCAGGCACTCTTTGGCGAGGCGATTGCAGCGGGTCATTGCACCCACGGTTCGTGCTTCGATAGCAAGACCGATGCGGCGCTGGATGCCAAAAAGGCTTCGCTTGCCGACGACTATCCGACCATTCGGATCGTTCGCCCCGGCGAGAACTTCACGCTGCTGCGACTGGTGGCCGTCGGCGATACCGGAGTAGGCGAGGATCAGGCGAAAGCCTGCCGTGCCTGCAAGAACTTCGGTGCCGCAATTTCGGCCGTGCCAGGCAAGCTGGGCAATGTCTATTCCGATCTGTGCTTCGATGCGAGCTGCAATGCCAAGAAGGTGGCGGCACGCATCAAGCAGGAAAAGGAAAAGGCGGCGCCGGCAGAGGGTGCCACCAAGGTAGCTACCGGCAAAACGGCCGCCAGTGGCAAGTCCATGGGAAAGGCCGAAACCAAGTCTGAAGCCAAGGTTCAGGACTCGCAACGGGTCAAGGACTACCGACTGGAAGTCTGGCGCAAGGCGCTGCGTCGGGAGTTGATGGCCAACCGTGAAAACAATCTCACGGTGCTCATCGCCCTGGCGTTGTCGGGCAATGCCCGGCATATCAGCGATACCAAGCTGGGCAAGGCATTCGCCGCGATCACCAAGCAGGAGTTCACCAGCTTCGTGTTCAAGGCGGACGAGGCAGCACGCCTGGTTGCGCAGTCGGAGGAGTCTGTGCGGGACAAGTTGTTCCTCGGACTGGCGGCATCCGCTGCGGACGGCATTGAGGAAAAGACCTTGGTCCAGCTCCTCAACTATCTCGAGATCGATCTCGGGCGGCACTGGAAGCTCTGTGAAGAGTTTCTCAAGCTGCTCACCAAGAGCGAAATCGAGGCGATGTGCGACGAGATCGGCTTGAAGGCAGCGATGGGCGGGGCATTTGCCAAGGCCATGAGCGGCAAGAAGGACGACATCATCAAGGCGCTGTTGAACGTGGCGGCCTTCCCTTATGAGGGCAAGGTGCCGCGGTCGATGCGTTTCAACATCGCGTAAGACAATTTCTTTCCACCCAAGCGGGGACCACGTTCCCCGCAAGGGGCGTGGTGCGCCTGCCATTTTCTCTTTGGAGGTACCACCATGTTTTTTCAGGAACTCAAATCGTTGTTGGATGGCTGCGCGGCGCTGGCAGTCACGTTGTCATCTGCGCGGGAAGGATTGATCACCGTCACGGTGCGACCCACCCCGAAAGATGCGAAGGATGCCGAGGCATTGGCGATCCCGTTGGTCCTGACCGGAACGGCGGAGGAGCTGGATGCGCAGTTCGTCGGTCTGCTTCGCAGCTTTGCCGAAGAGCACCAGTCGCTTGCCGAGCAATTGGAGGCGACCCGCAGCATTCTTGAGGCGGCGAAGAAAGACGCCAGCAAGAAAGCCGAAGGCGCGCTCAGGAAAGGCACCGTCAAGGTAACGGCGGCGGCCGGTGTCGATGATGACAATGAAGTCGAGAGCGGGACGCCGGCAGTCGCCGATGTTTCGGTCGAAGACAACCTTTTCGCATGAGGAGGTGGTCATGACCATTACCGTTCAGAAGCTTCAGCGTTCGTTTGCCTACAACGGCATTGCCTTGCCCGATCCCGGATGCGAGTTGTCACCGGAGCAGGTGCGGGATGTCTATTCCGCCACCTACCCGGAGATCACGACGGCCTCCATCGAGGGGCCGGAGCAGAAGGGTGATCGGTTGATCTACACCTTCCGGCGTGCCGTCGGCACCAAGGGCGCCTTGTCGGCCAATGCATCGCGAACCTCCCGGATCGTGGTGCGGCGGCGCGATGACGGCCTGAGCTATGTCGAACCGCAATCGGCTGTTGTGACACCGGTTGAACGCCTGACGATCGCCTTGGGGCGATTGGTCAGGTGGCTGGATCGGCGTTGGCCTGTCGTCCTGCGCAAGGAGTAGGCCATGGTGTCGCTCAAGGAACGGCTGCAAGCCGCTGCCGATGGCGACTTCTCGCACTTTGAAGGCGGAATCCCGAACGGGGTTCCTGCCTTCGATCACGAGGAGATGAAACGATGCGTACAAGCCTTGCAACGCTTGGTGATACGGTCTCAAGCAACCGTCGCACCCGGCGATCGCTGTCAGGTGGCCGCTTCCGTCCAGGCCCTGATCCTCTGAGCCTGCCGCAGTTTGGCGCTGGCCTCACGGTCAGCCTCAATCCCAGTCTCGATGTTCGTCGCTGGGCGATGCTGGCCTTGCGCTGGCTGGAGGTTGGGGAGCTTCCCGAGTCTGCGAGCGGTCTGCCGCCTACGCTGGTGCAACAAGCGTTGGTTGCGTGGATCAACCGCATGGTGGGGCAATTGCAGCACATTGCCTTCGAGGTTCATGCGGCCGCTAGTCCAGCAACATTGGGCTATGGATCGCTGTTTCCCGATGCCGGTGACGACGATGACCGGTGGTACTGGGCCATCCAGTCTGAACAGGTGGAATGGCTTGGCATGAAAGATCGGCTGACCCGGATCGAGACCTTATGTCCCGGTCTGGGCGAGACGGCGCTGCATTGGTTGCAACGGGCTTCGGGGCGCACGCTGTATGCCCTGACGCCGCAATCGACGCGCGATCTGTGCGAGTACATCCACTGGCAAGGGAGTGGCGATCAGGCCGACTGGCTGGAAGAAATGCGCTCGATGGGAATGACCGAAGAGGATCTGGGGGATGCAATTTCTCCGGATTGGTATGACGGTCATTTTCCGGATTGGGTGCTTTGCGCCAAGCCGGTGCTGGATGAGGATGCCCTGTCAGGCATCCAGGCCACTTTGCCGGAAGTCGCTCCGGTGGCTGCCGCGGTGCTCGAAATCGGGCAGTTGCTGGCGGACGGCGGGCAGCTTCCCGGCCTGGACGGCATGGAGGTCGAGTGCGTCTATTTCGGGACCTACCTGAGGTGGGATGTCGATGACCCCATGGATCGGGTGTTCGATGACTTTATCGAATACGCGAACTGCGCCAGCGATGGCTATACCGATCTGTTCGGCGCCCAGGCAGTCCCTCTCGATTCCGAGGGGTTCCATGTCTGGCTCAACAAGACCGGTCTGGGGTTGCAGTTGTTGTCGTCACTGGATCGGCTGATCGCCCTGATCGCCGAGCCGCTGTGAGTTCCATTAACCCGGTGCGGGTGATGTCCTGCCCGCCGGGCTCGACACGCCTGCGCCATTTCAATAAGGAGGTCGCGATGGCGATCAATGTCAGTACGTTTTCAAGTGAACAGTCGTACCGGCTGACCCATGCCGTGCTGGTCTATCAGGATGCGCAACGAAAGCCCGCTTTCGTGTCTGTCCATGATGTGGGATCGGACGATGGCAATCGTCCGGTCATTCAAGCCGGTGTTCCAGCCAGCAAGGCGGGACTGCTGGCGCTGATGCGGATTCTCGATCCGGAAACGATGCTCAAGCCTGCCATCAAGCCGGCCCATGTACTCGCGGAAGGATCGGGGTTCTTCGTCTGGTACAGCGCACCGCAGGACAGGCAGGTCTGGTTCGACTGCAAGGAACTGCGCGGGTTCCCTGTCCGGGGCTGGTGTTCGTGGTGACATCGAAGGCTTGGAAGGTGTTTGCGTTCAAGGGACGGAAGCGTCCAGATGCCGATACGCCGCTGTTCGTCGCGCCATTCTTCAATGTCTGGCAAAACGGCACGATCTGTGTCGGTAGCGCCCGATTGCCGAAAGGCGATCAGGTGCACAACCACCTTGCCTGGGAGGAGGCCTTTTTCCGCTCCTACTTCACCCATCCGAACATCCATACCCCAAAGGGGCTGACCCGTTACCGGGCCGGTCCGTTTGCCTTGTGGCGGGATCTGCTGGAGGGTCGCCTGAGTCGTTTTCCAACACGCACGCTCGTTCCGACGGGTTGGACGCTACGGCAAGCCTTTGAGGCCGCCGTGCTGGAAGGAGACGCGTGATGGATGCGAGAGATGTCGCCTTGCAACACTCGGCACCTGTCGTGACGGTGCCGCGCTATGGCGGATTCACGCCCCTGGTCGAGAATGGCCATCGCTTTCTGGTAACCGGTGACGGACTCTGGCTCGAAGCACGGCGTCCCTGGATGTACCTGCGCGTGCCGCTGGTCTGCCAGAAAAGCGTCCCCATGCCGTATGGCTGGGTGGGCCGTGAGCTCTCCCTGACCTTTGGAAAGATTCCTCGCCATCTGGTCATCGAGTTCTACCGGTTCGCGCTCGATCGTTGCCCGGAAGAGTGTGTGGGATGGATCGTGTGGCATGCCAGCTCCGGCGAGATGCGGCTGGTGTTCCCGACGGAAGAATCGACGGGATGCACGCATGTACGTTATCGCCGGCCGCTCCTCGATGAGGATGAGCATCTGGTGGTCGACCTGCATTCCCATGGTTGTCTCTCGGCCTTCTTCTCGACGCAGGATGATCGGGATGATCGCGGGGAGTTCAAGATTGCCGGCGTGATCGGCAACTGCAATCGTGGGCAGTGCTCGACGGCGTTCCGCTTATGCGCCAACGGGCTGTTCCTGCCGCTGGCATTCGACGCAACCGGTTTGAACGGTAAGGCAGGAGGGAATGATGTCTATCCATCATCTTGTGCCTGAACTGCTCACGCGGGAGGTACGCGTCACCGTGATTGGGGCCGGCGGGTCGGGTTCCCAGATGCTGATGGGACTGGCCCAGCTGCATACGGCCATGCTTGCATTGGGTCACCCTGGGGGACTGGATGTGACCGTTGTGGATGCCGACCAGGTGTCGGAAGCCAATGTCGGGCGGCAGATGTTCTATCCGTCCGACGTCGGGCTCTCCAAGGCATCGGTACTCGTCAATCGCATCAACATGGCGATGGGCACCGGCTGGAAGGCGCAGATGCGGCGTCTCACTGCGGGCGAGAGTTTGCGCACCGATCTGGCGATTGGTTGTGTGGACAATCGTCTGGCGCGCAAAGCAATCCTGGAATCGGTGGGACGTGCTGGCGGCGGGTATTGGCTCGATCTGGGCAACCGCCTGCATGATGGTCAGGTCATTCTCGGTGTCGTGCCGGCGCGTTGGGCCAAGCCCGATGTGAACCGGCTGCCTCATGCTGGCGATCTTCTCCCGGAGGTCGTCGATGAGTCGCAGGAAGCCGAAGATGACACACCGTCCTGCTCGCTGGCCGATGCCCTCGACAAACAGTCGCTGTTCGTCAATCGCGGCGTCTCGCTGTATGCCCTGAATTTGCTGTGGGAGTTGTTCCGCTACGGCCAGATCGCCTATCACGGTGTTTTCGTGAATCTCAAAAATGCCCGGACGACACCGCTTCCCGTCGATCCGGCGGCATGGTCCCGATTCGGCTATCCCAAGCCTGCGCGCCGTCGTAAGCGCAAAGGGCAGGGGAGTTGAGGGTGGGAGCCATTTTCCCGGTGCATGCGCGTTTGCGTGTGCCGGGCTTTCCAGAACGGGTTGCGCATGTCCGTAGCCCGCTGTGGAAAACCCGAGTTTGGCCGTTCCCATAAGGGAATGACTGAAAGGCGGTAGCTGGCCGCTGGAAACAAACAGCATTTCTCAACCCTGTGGGGGCTCGCTCCCGACAGGGTCGGTGCCTCCCGATTTTGACTGGAGGCACCATGAAGCACGATGTACGAACGCTGCGCGAAGCGATTCGCGCGGCAAGGGGGTGGTCATGATGTTCGATCACTATCCCCGCTATGAAGGTTTTCGGGATACCCCGAGAAAGCGCTCAGCCGTGCTGCGCAAGCAGAAGGCAGAACGCGAGGCCTTGCCGCTTTTCGCGGATCAGGTCGCGGCATTGCAGCCTTCGGTGGATGAAGTCATGTCCCGCCGTGCGCAGCGTGCCGACGTCGTTGAGGTCGAACGGCGCCAATTCACCGCCAAATGGTGGCGAATCGCCCGGCAGACCTATTTCGGTTTGCCGGCGGAGCAGAAAGCCAAAGTGCAGGTCCGCTGGCATCGCTGGTGGGGGCCGCGCAATTCGAGCTGTCTGCTGTATCTGTGTTCGCAAGCCAAGGCCGAGCAGTTGTAAATCCATTCGGCCTCACGGCCATCACCCGTCCGGGGACATCGCCCGGAAGGGATAGGTGTCTCCGGCATTCAATTCTGGAGGCATCACATGTCGTATCGCATCGAGTATGACTGGGTGGCAATTCGTCTTCCCAAGGAACGCATCGAATCCGCCTACGAAGACCATTTCATTCTGGCTTCGCTAGGTGGTGACAACAATGTCTATCGGCAGGACGGCAAGCGTCCACGTCGGTGGTCCTGCATGGCCCTGGGCATGTCCTGGCAGGTCATGCAAACCGCCGTGGAGTTTGCCGCCGCCTGCGAAGGCGGGTCGCTCAAGCCTCACGGTCGCTGGATGAAGCCGGAAGCCTACATCGCTCGCCTGCGGCGGGTGGTGGCGGATGCCGTCTCATTGGACGAAGCCAGAAACCGGGGTATCCGGGTCTCGCTCTGTATCGATATCGACACGCAGAGGATGCGTGATCGCTACGACGCCGAGTGCTTGGCCAAGTTCCGCGAAAACCGGACCGGTCTGGCTCTCAACGGCAGCGGGGACAGCATCGAGCGCTTCATCCTTTCCATCGACGATGACGCCGACCTGTCGGCATTCCTTCGCTTTCACTGGCTGAGCGATTCCAAGTCCCTGTGGCGAAAGATCGAAGTCGGCGGGCGCGGCGAAATGTAGGACGTCGCTTTCGCATCAATCGTCGGATATCGAGGCAATCTCCTCGGCATCCGATCCACCGAAGTTTCTCAACCCTACCGGGGACACACCCCGGAGGGGGAGCGTGTCTCTGGCTTTTCAGGAGAACCGCATGAAACTCAAGAAACTTGCGGAGGTCACGATGTGGCTTCCCGGATTTGCCCCTGACGATCCATTGCCGGAGGCAAGATGTACGGCGGAAATCATCGCCTTTCCCTTGGTCAACGAAGTACATGACGCCGTACCGGTCATCGATGAGGGAAGTTCGGGCGACATCGCAGAACGGGTTGTCGAGGTGGCTGCCGACGTTACGGCACCCAAGTCGCTTCGCGCGGTATGGCCCGTGCTGGATAGCTCCCTGCATGCGATGTTGCGTGGGGATGTCGGGAAGTTCGAGGCGAATCTGGCGGCGATCGCAGTGTTGTCGTTGCTGGATGCCGAAAAACGATTCCCGACTGACGAAGAGCGATCCATCCTCAATCGATATACCGGTTGGGGCGGGCTTCCCAAAGCGTTCAATCCTGAGCAGGACGATCCAGCGTGGCGGGCGAGAGCCGAATCATTGCCGGATCTGTTGGGCGAGGATTACACGAGCGCCAAGGGGAGTGTGGTCAATGCCCATTACACGGCAGTTTTCGTAATCGATGCGATCTGGGAAGCAGTGCGCCGACTCGGCTTTCGGGGCGGTCGCGTCCTCGATCCCTCGGCGGGTACCGGGTATTTCATCGGTGCCATGCCAAAGGATCTGGCCGAAGTCTCGGAGATCACGGCTATCGAAATCGACCGTCTGTCGTCGCGGATGCTGTCGCGCCTGTATGGGCAACACGGGGTTCGTACCTTGACGGTGGGCTTCGAGAAGGCGCGATTGCCCAAAGACTGGTTCGATCTGGTGATCTCGAATGTTCCTTTCGGGAACTATCAGGTGCCGGACGATCGGAACGTGCCTTATGCAAACTTCCTGATCCACGACTACTTCTTCGGGCGTGCCCTGGAAGTGACCCGTCCGGGTGGTCTGGTGGCGTTCATCACGTCGGCCGGAACGTTGGACAAGTGGGAAGATCGGGCGCGGCGCCATATGGCCTCCCAGGCAAGGCTGCTGGGGGCGATACGTCTGCCGTCCGGGACGTTTTCGCAGATCGCCAATACCGACGTCACGACCGATATCGTCTTTCTCCAGAAGTTGGGGGCAGGTGAAAAGGCCACTGACGACTGGATCAGCGTGGTCGAAGCGCCCTATGCGATGTGCGATGGCTACCGCCGTTTGCATGTCTCGAACTGGTATGTCCAGAACCCGGACATGCTGATCGGGCGCATGGGACAGAAGTCGAATGGCTATGGCTTGTCGAATGCTGCCATTTTCGATGGCGATATCGGCAGTGCGTTACGGGAACGGATTGCGCGTTTGCCCGAGGGCGTTCATCACCCACGGACGGCGAGAAATTCCGAGCCCAGTGGCAAGCCGCAGCGCGACATTCGTGTCGCGGCGCCGGAGTTCGTGAAGCCGGGCGCATTCTGCCTCACCGAAGATGGCCGTTTGGCTGTCTCGGAAGGCCAGGAGCTGCTGGTCATCGAGGGAACGGTATCGGCAACGGCTGCCAAGCGCATCGTCGGCATGATGTCGATTCGGGATGCGGCGAGGAAGTTGCTGCATGTCCAGCATCTCACGGATGACGATGGTCGTCTTGGCAGTTACCGCATGATGCTCAACATGGCCTATGACGGCTTTGTGGCGCGGCATGGTTATCTGCATGCGAAGGCCAACAAGCTGGCGTTCAAGGGAGACCCCGACCTGCCATTGCTGTTGTCTCTGGAGAATTACGATCCGGAGGGCGGCGTGGCGGAAAAGGCCGATGTGTTCTTCCGTCGAACCGTGGGAGTCGTCCGCAAGGTCGACCGCTGCAATACGCCGGAAGAGGCCCTGTTGGTGTCGCTGCATGAGCGCGGATGTGTGGATGTTGCGTTGATGGCATCCCTGCTTGGGCAGGCGTCATCGGCGTTCCTCCCGGACATGGCGGATCGCGGTCTGATCTTCCTGAATCCGGAAACATCGCAGTGGGAAACCGCGGATGCTTACCTGGCCGGGAACGTGCGCAGCAAGCTGGAAATGGCAGAAGCAGCGGGCGGAGAATTTGTTCGCAATGTGGATGCCTTGAAAGCGGTGGTGCCTGCTGATCTGGGGCCGGGAGAAATCGATGCCCGGATCGGATCGACCTGGATACCGGCGAGGGACTATGCCGAATTCCTCGATCAGTTGCTGGAGTGCGCGGGATGCACGGTGGAGTTCTGTGCGGAAGCCGGGGCGTGGAACATCAATGTGCCCTGGCAAGGTGAACGGTCGGTCGCATCGACCCAAACCTTCGGTACCGGACGTATCTCGGCGGGCGAGTTGTTTGTCGTGACGCTGAACCAGATGGTGCCAACGATTAGGGATCGCGATCCGGTGACCGACCGGTACTTCGTGAACACGGAGGAAACCATTGCCGCACGTGAGAAGCAGCAGGCGCTCAAGGAAGCATTTGGTGCCTGGGTATTCGCTGATCCTGATCGCTGCGAGCGCTTGGTCCGGCTGTACAACGACCAATTCAATTCTGTGCGCTTGCGGGGGTTTGACGGGTCGGGTCTGGCTCTGCCGGGCTTCTCCGAGGTGTTCAACCTCCATCGGCATCAGAAGGACGCCATCTGGCGCATCGTGTCGGGTGGGGTGAATACCTTGCTGGCCCATGTGGTCGGCGCCGGCAAAACCCTGACGATGATCTGTGGCGGTATGGAGTTGAGGCGTCTGGGGATGGCCAGCAAGCCGTGCTATGTGGTTCCAAACCACATGCTGGAGCAGTTTGCGGCGGAGTTTTTGCGAGCCTATCCCGGGGCCAACATCCTGATGGCGAGCAAGGACGACCTGGTCGGCGACAAACGCCGGACATTGTTGTCGCGGATTGCCACCGGGGATTGGGATGGCGTGCTGATTACCCATGCCTCTTTCGAGAGGATCAAGATGAGCGACGAGGCCATGACCACGTTCATCGAGGCGCGTGTCTATGAGATCGAGTGCGCCATTCGGGCCTCGAAATCGCAGAAGCGGGGGAATCGGATCGTCAAGGAGCTGGAGCGGGCCAAGAAGAGCTGGCTCGCGCGGTTGCAGAAGCTGGCGGCGAAGTCGAAGAAGGATGACATGCTCACGTTCGAGGAACTGGGCGTCGATTTCCTGTTCATCGACGAGGCGCACTACTTCAAGAACCTCTACCGGTTCACAAAGATGGCACGGGTCGCAGGACTGCCCAATGCCAACTCGGAACGTGCCTTCGATATGTTCGTGAAGACGCGGCATGTGATGGACAAGCATGGCGGCCGGTCGGGGGTGGTGTTCGCAACAGGAACGCCGGTATCGAACTCGATGGCGGAGATGTGGACCATGCAACGCTATCTGCAACCCGCGACGCTGCGGGGGAATCATGTGGCTCAGTTCGATACCTGGGCGGGCAATTTCGGCGAGTCGGTGACGGCCTTGGAGTTGTCACCCGATGGCGGGGGATACCGCATGAACACGCGGTTCGCCCGCTTCGTGAATCTGCCCGAGCTGATGACGATGTTCCGCGAAGTGGCGGACATTCGAACGGCGGACATGTTGAAGCTACCGGTGCCGCGTTTCCATTTGGAGACGGTGACAGCGAAACCCACGGCGGCCCTGAAGGCGTTTGTGGCAACGCTGGTGGAACGTGCCGAAGCCATTCGCAACGGTACGGTGTCGCCCAACGAGGACAACATGCTGGCGGTAACCAACGATGGCCGCAAGGCCGCGCTGGACATGCGGCTGGTGGCTCCTCGTGAGCCGGAGGCAGCGGATGGGAAAGTGAGCCTGTGCGCCGAGCGGATTCATGGCATCTGGCGCGATACGACGGCATTCCGCGGCACTCAGGCCGTGTTTTGCGATCTGAGTACGCCAACGGACGATGGACGGTTCAGTGTCTATCACGTCATACGGGCGAAGCTCGTGGAGATGGGGGTTCCTGGAACGGAGATCGCCTTCATCCATGACTTCGAGAGTGATACCGCGAAGGCCGAGTTGTTCAAGGCCGTACGGGAAGGGCGGATTCGCGTTTTGTTGGGCAGCACCCTGAAAATGGGGGTGGGCACCAATATCCAGACGCGCCTGGCGGCATTGCATCATCTGGATGCGCCATGGCGTCCGTCCGACGTCGAACAGCGGGAGGGACGCATCATTCGTCAGGGCAACCTGAATGAGGAGGTGCGTATCGTCCGTTACGTAACGGAGGCCTCGTTCGACGCCTACATCTGGCAGACCCTCGAAACCAAGGCACGCTTCATCGCCCAGGTGATGCGGGGGGATACCGGGATGCGTAGCGCGGAGGATGTGGAGCTGGCGGCGCTGTCCTATGCCGAAGTGAAGGCACTGGCGTCCGGCAATCCGCTGGTCATGGAAAAGGCCGGTATCGATGCCGAGGTCGCCAAGCTGTCCTTGCTCAAATCCCAATGGGACAACCAGCGATGGTCCAACCAGAGGGAATCGGCCACCTTGCCCGGTCGCATCGAGAAACTCCGGCAACGGATCGAGGCGATCGAAGCGGATATCGCTGATCGGGTGGATGTTCGTGGTCAGCGCTTCTGCATGGTGATCGACGGGCAGCATTTTGTCGAACGTGCCGAAGCAGGCGAGGCGCTTGTCCGGTATTACGTCGAAGCGAAAGCCAGAACCCGGAAGATCGGGAACTGGAAGACGTCGGCGGGGGAGATCGTCGTCGGGCAGTTTGCCGGCTTCGATCTGGCATTGTCGATACCGACGGCGGCAGCCGATGGACCGAGCTTTCTGCTGAAAAAGCGGCGAGCCTACGTGGCACATCATTCCGACAATCCCATCGGGATGGTCAGGGTGATCGAAAACGTGGCCAACGCTCTGGAAGGCAGGCTTGCGGAAGTCCATGAGGATCTGGCACGGGCAGAAAAGCGCCTGGCCGACATCCTCGCCGAGATATCCAAGCCCTTCGATAAGGAGGATCGTCTGACGCAATTGCTGGTGCGCCAACGAGAGATCAATGCCAGTCTCGATCTCGACAAGGGCAATGCCGGCGCGATGGAAGCGGAAACCGAAGTCGCGTGAAGGTGTTGTGAGGGTGTGCCGCTGTTGCCCGAATGGGTGACGGCGGACATACCTGTCTTGCACTGCATGGAACTGTTTCAGTGGAAAGCCGAAGTCGAGCCAAAAAGGGCGCATTTCAAAATCCGAGAGGGGGATCGGGTGCGTAGCATCGCATCCAGTTTCCTCCCTCCTGTGTCCACTTACCCGGCGCGCACGTTCTGTGCGCCGGGGTTTTTCAGAACAGGTTCGATGCGCAATTCGAGCCTGCTGTGCAAAGCCTGAACATGGGATTCAGTCTGACGCCGTAAGGCATTGGACGGACGTGTGGTAGCTGGCCACGAGAAAACAAACAGCATTCATCAACCCCGCCGGGGAGCCATTCCCGGACGGGATCGCTCCATGCCGCGCGGAGATTTCCACACGGAGTTGTTACATGGAGGCATCGACAATGAAGCACGAGTACGAGACGCAGCAAGTCAAGGAAGATGCGCGTGGTCGCTGGGAGCGGGTTCTGCTTGCTCTCGCGCCACCGCTGAAAGCCGCACTGGAACGGACAGGCAAGCATGTGCCTTGTCCGGTTCACGGCGGTCGGGATGGCTTTCGCCTGTTTCGGGATGTCGCCGATACGGGGGGAGGCATTTGCAATACCTGCGGCAGTTTTGCCAACGGGTTTGCGCTGCTGATGTGGATCAATGGCTGGGATTTTGGCCGGACGATCCGCGAAGTGGCGGAACAGGTCGGCAGCCGGTCGCGCAGTGCCAATTCGGCGGCGGATAAATCCGAGGATGAGATGCGTCGGGAGCAGCTGAATCGCACCTGGCGGGAGTCTGTGGCCTTGTCCCATCCGAGCGCCGAGCCGGCACGGTTATATTTGGCTCGTCGCGGTCTGTCGGTCAAGGTGCCTGAGACGCTGCGGTTTCATGCAGCACTCGGATACTACGAGGACAACCGGCGACTTGCTGATTACCCGACCCTGATTGCGCAAGTGACGGGGCAAGGTGGCGATGCAGTCACCATCCACCGAACCTATCTCACCACCGAGGGCCGCAAGGCGCCGGTCGATTCCCCCAAAAAGCTGATGCGCCATCCCTTGGCGCGTCAAATGACCGGGGGCGCTATTCGATTGGTGCCGGCGAATCATCGCCTGGCAGTCACCGAGGGCATCGAGACGGCACTTGCCGTCACCGAGGCCACGGGCATTCCCGCCTGGGCCACTGGTAACGCGCATCTGCTGGCGACGTTCCAGCCACCGGCCGGCATTGACCAGATTCTGGTCTTTGCCGACAAGGACCGGCCCTCACGCCAACACCCGTCTGGACACGGGCAGGAAGCGGCGCGTGAGCTGGTCAAACGGCTGTGGTCCCTGGGTATCCGTGCCGGCGCCATTGCACCGGCCATGGAGATCCCCGAAGGCAAGAAGGGAATCGACTGGCTGGACGTGTTCGTTCTTGAGGGCGAAGCGGGATTTCCTGCCTTGGTCAGCGTGGAGCAAGCGCTGCATCAAGCCGCTTAGGAGAACGGTCATGTACGGCGTTATCGATTTCAGTCTGATCGACACCATGCCGGGCGGGCAGGGCGCATTTGCTCCGCCGGCAGGATGGCAAGGCGATTATCGGCAATTCCTGCGCACGCGCTTCGACTCCGATTGCGGTGCGCGTCAGCACATTGCTGTGGTCGGAAGGCGACTCTTCATCAAGATCGAAGGCAAGCCCAGCGAATTCCTTGGGCCGCATGCAGTCGAGGCCAAAGAGTTTGCCCTGTCGGTGTGGTCGGCAAGAAGGAAGTAGCAGAACCGGAAGTCCATCGGACTTTCCATCAGACATCCGGCTTCGACCGGAAATTTCATCCCAAGGGGAACGCATTGCTCTCCGACGGGGACGGTGCCTCCCCATTTTTTCTTTGGAGGCATCATGCATGACAAGTTTGCACCCCTGCTCACGCAGGCGCTCTCGGAGCCCGGAATCGTCAGTGCCGCTTATGGCCGGTTCCATCGCTTCAGCATCGGCAACCAGATTCTGGCAGCCATTCAGTTGCAAGAGCGCGAGCTCCCCATGGCGCCGATCGCCAGTTTCCTCCGATGGAAGGAACTGGGACGATCCGTCACCAAGGGCCAGAAGGCGTTGTCGCTCTGGATGCCGATCACGGTCAAGCGCCGTGAATCGGAGTCCTGCGATGGATCGATGGAAGAAAACAGTCGGTTACTGACGCTATTCAGGCTGGCACCACGCTGGTTCAGCCTGGATCAGACCGAAGGCGATGATTACGTCGAAGCCATCGAATCGCCACAGTGGAATGCCGAAGCTGCCTTGACGGACCTTGGTGTCTCGCAGGTGCCGTTCGAATTCATGGACGGGAATGTGCAGGGCTATGCGGTCAAACGGCGGATCGCCGTGAGTCCGATTGCCGAGTATCCGCACAAAACTCGTTTCCATGAAATGGCGCATGTGGTGCTTGGCCATACCGAAGAAGGCGATTGCCATGACGCCGCGACGATCCCGAGAAGCATTCAGGAGGTCGAGGCGGAGGGCGTGGCCTTCCTGCTGTGTTCCATCCTCGAACTGCCCGGACGCGATGAGTCGCGAGGCTACATCCAGTCCTGGCTCGATGGCGACGTATTGCCGGAGAAGTCGGCGCAGCGGATTTTCAGCGCATGCCGGAAAAGCCACTGACGAAGCCGGCGTATTGCAGTAATCCGAATCCATTCATTCCACCCTGCGGGGCGACTCATCGCCCGCATGGCGAGGGGCCGCCCTGCATTTCTTTGGAGGCACCCAAGATGATGAATCAAACCAACCGTGAGCTACTGGACATCCTGCTCGGATCGTCGGCGGCCATTTGTCTCAATCGTTCGCTGGCTGATCTGTTCGGCCTGCGGCGAAATTTTCCGGCAACCGTTCCCGGTATTGCCGAAGATATTCCGGCGTATGCCGTTCACGATCGGCTGCTCGCGGCACGAGAGCTGTTGCGGCGTGCGCTGGAGGAAACTTTAAGGGAACCTTCGGACTCTTTGGCTTCTCCCGATGCTGTGAAAAGCTACTTGAGATTGTTTCTAGGAGGTCAGGAGTATGAGAGCTTCGTGGCGCTTTGGCTCGATGCTCAGAACCGGTTGATCGCAGGTATGGAGATGTTTCGCGGTACGACCACGCAAACATCGGTGTATCCGCGCGAAATGGTACGTGTCGGTTTGAAGCTGAATGCGTCGGCGGTGATTGTTGCGCATAACCACCCCAGTGGTAGCGCGGAGCCATCACGAGCCGATGAGATGCTGACACAGCAACTTCGTCAGGCGCTTGCGCTAATTGACGTCAAGGTGCTCGATCACTTCATTGTGACCGATGCCTCGGTCATGTCCTTTGCAGAACGGGGACTGATTTAGAAAAAATGGCCCTGCACACCATTTGTTTGTAATAGCGTATTACATATTAGATACGCTATCGTAATGACTAACGAATTCGGCCGGAAAAAATCACCGTTCCCATCAGGATGATGTCCGATGTGAGCGGTAGGATTGGGTTGGGCCAACACGGGTTCAGTGTCTTTAGAAACAGACCTTCCGGTGTCTCGACGAATCGCCTGAATAGCCCGACTTTCGGACTGACCGCAACAACATCGCAACCGTGCGTGGGTTTCACGGCCGGATCAACAAAAATCACTTCACCTTCCCGATAGCCGTCTTCACCCACCATGGCTTCCCCAATAACCGGCAGAGCGAAGCTCATGTCGCTATGGGGTATTGGGCAAATCAAAGCTCGGCCCGGTGGAATGTCTCCCGAGCATGGGGTGTGGGTCAGCGTTTCCCAGCGTCCGATGGGTACGGCACCCTTGTCGAACAAGCGGACTGAAATTGGATCTTGCCCAGTGAGCTGCTCAGGCGTGACGCCCAACACGCCGCCGATTTTCTCCAAAGTCTCGCGGCGAGGTTTCTTGGCCTTGCTGCGCTCCTTGAGGATGCGATTGATCGCAGGCTGAGAGACTCCGGAACGATGCGCCAGGTCAGTCTGATTCAGGCTGTGCTTGTCCATCAGCGCTTCCAGAATCTCCGCGACGGGGTTTTGCCCAAGGAACGGTGCTTCCATCGTAGTCGTCATAATTTATTCCACGTGGCGGTTACATTGGTGTTAATTGTAATATAAAATGCGCACTCGTGACCATTCATTGGAATTTTTATTATGGAACAGCGCGACATCCTCAAAATCAACCGGCAGCTTCTCCTTCTGACCCGTCAAATGGCCAACGACAGCGACGCCGCCGAATTGATGACAGGTCTATCAAAGCCCGTCATCGACAAGATTGCCACCCTGGATATGGAAGAGATCGAAGAGTTGGCGGAGACAGTCGGTGTCTCGCTCTATACCTTGCGGTTCTCCGATTCGGTATTCACCCGGTTATTGCAACTGCCACGGGATGCTCGAAGTACGTACGCCGAGGCAACGCTGGCAGGCAATAGTCGTGGCGGCGCTACTTTCCCCTGAGGAGTTGGAAAATCATCGGATAGCCCACGAGCTGGTCAGACTGAAGCTCAGGCTACCGATCGTGAATCATCTGACACAGATTCATATCAAACCACTCCGGCTTCGCTGGCGTGTGGTTCATGCCGAAAGCCCGCCAAACGGCAGGCTTCCTGAGTCGGTTCGACCATTCATCGTCGATGCCCTCTCAGCGGCAGAGCTGGCGAGTTTTGCCGCAGTGTATCAACGCCTTGGTGGTGCTGATGACAGCATGGTTTCTGCAGCGATGCTGTTACGGGCGAGGGAGATGCATCTGCGGATGGCGCATCGGGAACTCGATATCAATGCCGCCTATTTTGCCGTGCGAGATGTTCGTGCCAAGATCGTCGAATGGCGGAGGTGCGGACGCTGCCAGACCCACTATATCTTCGACATAAACGAATTTCACGCCAGATCCTGCCCATATTGTGAGTTGAGCAGCAGAGGGGGATTAAAGCCCGGATCTCAGCGATAAATCACAGACTGCCCTTGAGTCGCTGTATCAGCTTGTTCGCAACTGCCCTTTGATCCGCTGCTGACACGTCCTCGATTGCCGGTGAGTCGTAGACCGACTGCGGCGACGGTCTCTGAAAATCTCTAAGACCAAGCAAAGCCAGTATCCGCAGTCGTTCGGCCCGGTCTCGGAGCTGGACCTTCGACAGGTCCGCAACGAGTTCCGGGTAAATGCTGGCCGGGATTTTGACGACGACCCTGATCGAGGACACCTCAAGCTCCTATCCGCCAGAAACCGCGGGCATTGGCAAAAACCGGCTGATCGGATGTTGAGACCTTGAGGTTCGGAAACGCTTCTTTCACCGATGGCTCAAAGAATCCTGCGCCGCCACCAACCAACAGTACGATGTCGGCACCAGCATTTTCTTTGCGCAGAGATTCTCTTAGCCGTGTGGCCACAATCGGCCCAACTTTTTCGGCAGCTTTTTTGAGGTAGGAGGCGAAATCGATTCGCTCTCCAAACAATCGCACCTCAGTCTGATTCTGCCTGATGGCGTTTTCTAGCCGCTCGCGTCCGATGTTTCCCCCGAAGTCATTGGCGACCAGCTTCGCTGCTTCATCCAGGATGACGGAAGAGGCTTCGAGGCTGGTACCGCAGGATTGACGGCGCAACTCTCCATGGCTGATCAGCACCCAATCGACGGAGAAGAACCCGGGATCGACCACCAGGACTCGTGAATCTTCGAACTCGGATGCGTCGGTCAAATTCCAGACATGGTCGACAAAACCACCGACCGGCTGCGGTACCACTTTGACTTGTTGGACGGTGATCCGTCGCCGTGGGGTGACCTGGTGTTCTCCCTGCATCTGCGATTGAAGCCGTTCGCGGAGGTCCGGGTTCAAGTACTGATTGACGGGCAGGCCAGTGACGAGCATATCCACCTGGTCGAGCTCGGAAAGCAGCAATCCGGCATGAAAAAGTGCGCGATACGACTCTGTCGATGAGTAGTCCTCATGAAGTTCGCGACTCCACAATTCGGCCCGGTCGGGCGATAGTCCTGCAACGAACGGATTGCCATTGACCGTCACGCGCAGAAAGTCGTCTTCCTCCTTGCCGGAAATCTTCTCGCCCAAGCGGTCTGCTGGGGCAGCGCCGGCTGGGCGCAGCAGAACTTGTGGATCCTGTCCAGTCTTGCCAAATGCCAGCTTGAGATTGGAATAGCCAATATCGATTCCGAGCACATTCATTTCAGGTTCTCTCCCGTAGCACTTCAGTGACTGTCATGCCCGACATTGGGTCATGAGATCTGGAAGGAGCACTGCAGGGCACTTCGAGACTGGGTGTAATGCCTGTGCTTGCGAAAGTGCATATCGAGTGCACCGCCAGAGCACCTGATGCTATGGCGCTCCCCGTAGCCACGGAATTTGAAATGCGTCCAAAAAGGTCACATTTCGAACGCCCAGAGACACGGATGCTTTTTACGATGGCGTCCGTTGAATCCGGAACAACAAGGGTTCCAGCGTCATTTCTGGGCTTGCTGTGGTTTCACTGGTACGACGGGCGCAAACGACGCCAGATTGCCCCGAATGCCGGGTCCGGCGTACTTCCAGATGGATTCAACGGGCGATCCAATTCTCGGCGTGGCGAGAAACAGGTCGAAAGCCCCGCTGTGGATTGTGCGGGGGATGCAACCGGAGCTTAAAGCTTGGAGAGATGGTATGGATGAACGACTCGGGCAGGTTCGAACGATACTCAAAAACTACATTGGTGATCTGTTCGATCAAGCCTCCAACACGGCGGTCAGATTTGAGCTTTTTACCGTCGAGGGAAATTCCCTGCGAAAGGGCTGGGACGACCAAAACACCCTGAAGTATCGCGTTCAGCTTAAACAGAATACGCTCATGCTGGAATGGTATCAACGGGTATGGAAGCGCGATGCCAAGGGCAATCGAAGCACAGAGCATCACTACATTCGCAAGCGCAACAAGAACAAGCGCGGCACCGATCTCGTCTATAGCTATGACATGGGCGACCTGTTCAAGTTCGCGCCTGAGTGGAGCCGTGAGCGGGTTATGGAGGTGGAGACCGAAGCGGCATCGCTCCGCCGTCAGGCACATTACTGTTCCTCGATGCTCGTGATCCTCGGGCGAATGGAGCGCTATTTGGCCGATTGCACCGGAGAGTCGCTGCCAGAGGAGGACGCAGCATGAACATGCAGCCACGATATCTTGTGACCGATACGTTCGACTTGCGCATGCTGGCATCGTTGACTGTTGGCATTACGCTGAAAGAGCTGTCTCTGGACGATGTTTGCGATCTGATCGAGAGAGCGGAACAGGAACAGCGCATGGGCCTTCATGGCGGCTGGGCAGATGGTCTCAAGCACCCGCTTGCGACCGCATTGGCACCCGACGGACCAATCCTGCTGGTGGCAAATCAAGTACAGACGGCACAAGGAGAGGTGATGAGGTGGGTTCAGGTGGAAATAGTCGCCTGAGATTTCTTTGGACATCGTTGCATTCCGGAACCCGGCCCTATTTCAAATTGCGACCAGGAAGGGCGCATTTCGGTCGCCAGTGAGCTTTCCGTGCTGCTACAAGCATGGGGACGATTTCGATGTCCTTCTTCCCATGTCCATTTTCAATTTCTGCTGCATGAGGATTCGCCTACCGTTGCGAGCCATAGATTTTCCATGACAGGCTCGGAACGGGTCCATAAGTTGATCGGGCTTGCCTCCGACATTGCTGCAGGTGAAAGCGATGCCGAGTCCATTGGATTTCTGGGACAGGCATTGGTGCAAACAACCTTGCCACATAGCGATCCCGGTGTTCCGTACTTCGAACGCTCCAGCGGGGCCGTGTCGCTGTCGATCATCGCCAACCCGAAATTCGGATTGCCTTTCGGGACGGTGCCGAGACTACTGCTTGCGTGGATATGTACCGAGGCGGTGCGAACCAAGTCGCCCGTTCTGGGACTTGGTCGAAGTCAGAATGAATTTCTCAGAAAACTTGGAATGCGCACGGACGGCCGGGACTGTCTTCGCCTGCGCACACAATCGCTGAAACTGTTTTCGTCCATGCTGTCCATCACGTACCAAATCGAGGGACGGTACGGACTCAAGAACATGCCCATCGCGGATGAGGCATTTGTGCTCTGGGATCCTCACCGGCCCGATGATCGGATGCTATGGGAAAGCAGCTTGCGATTGTCGAATTCATTTTTCAAGAACATTACTGACTCTCCCGTACCGATCGACATGCGTGTGTTGCGTGCGCTGTCGAAATCGCCGTTGGCAATGGATATCTATTCCTGGCTGGTCTATCGAATATTTCTGTTGCGAGTCAAAAATAGGCCTGGCGTGATGATTCCGTGGTCAGCCTTGAAGCTTCAATTCGGCGCGGACTATGGCGACAGCCCGCGAGGATTGATCGATTTCAAGAAGCGGTTTCTTCTTCGCTTGAAGGAGGCGCAGTTGTTCTATCCAGAAGCCAATGCCACGCCACAGGATGCCGGTCTGTTTGTGGGCGCAAGTCGGTTGCATACCCGGCATACCGGTGCCGCCAAACTATCCAGACTCTGACGACAGGTTTTCGGTCTAGTCCTGCTGGGATCGTGGGGGCCTTCCTCCATGCCGGTCTTTGATGGCTTTTCCACAGAAAAAGATTGGGAACTACTTGCAATTTACTTGTAAACCTACAAGCAACTACTTGAGGCAAGGCTGTATGCCTTGTCCCGTAAGGGATTCCCGCCGATGGCCGGGACAGTTGTCACGTAATCCGGGGACAGATGTCACATGGTAGCGGGACAGATTTCACGTGGGAAAAATGTCGTGGCGCCGGAGATGCCCCACCCAGTCGAGGATCTAGCTAAATTAGGCGGTGAGACAGATTTCACGTGGATAACTTCTGTATCGGCAGGCGACCTGTGGATAACCGCCATTCGAAATGTGACCGATTCGGATCGATTTCGGATGTTGCATATTTTGGGAAATCCGTAAGATGAATTTCAGGCGGTAGGTTTCCACCTCGACAGACATCGGGGATATCCGCCCGAGGTCGGCCGGCGGTGCCTCGCAATCAACACCGGCAATGCGAGGACTTGACCGCACGCTATACGGTGCCTCCATCGGGTCTGATCGCATCGCTTGCCCCACGATACGGGGCTTAACGAATTCTAAGCAAGGTGACGAAACCAGGGATGATCGCAACACTGTGTTGGCATGGGTGGAATCTTCTGCGACTGCGCGGCGACTGTAAGTCGATGCCAGATTCCAGGAGTTTTCTCGGCATTGTGTTGATCCTGGTATTCCTTGGCGGGATGGCAGAGCAGTTTTCGCGCGGACATGAGCTCTTGACCGCTGTCATCGTTACCGTTTCCTGGCTTGTGATTCTGCTGTGGTCTTCACGCCAGGACGGAAAAATCAACCGACGTTTGGCGTCCGCACTGGGCATCCTTTCGATCATGATCCAAGCAGGATTGATCTTGTCGACCTGGATGCCGGTGGCAGAGTGGCCGGTGGCGATCTGGTCTGGAATTGCCGTCATGCATCTGCTTTCCCAAGCATCCCAGGACGGCGCGGGCGCATGGCGCTGAACGAGCTGGATATATGGCAATGGCCACGACATCCTCTCCCTATCAGTTTGAAGTCCCATGGCGACCGAACTACGAAGCGCGCATGGCTGCGGTCTGGGCTTTGGGAGCTGTTTCGATTTTTCTCTTGACCACTGTGGCGCCGATCTTTCGGGGATTCGGTGTCGTGCTGGGTATCGGTTGTGTCGCCGGCGCAACGGTGCGCAGTTTTCAGGCCTATCGCCGGAATGTCGAAGATCGACGTCTCAAATTCTTCGGCAAGGAATTTATCGACCTGGAAGCCTTGCAGGGCAAATCTCGACAGGCCATCGCAACGAAGTCGTATTGGTTGGGACGCGGCTTTCCATGGACCGATATCGAGGCGACCAAACTGCATACTCTGATGTCGATGGGAGTGGTTCGCACCCTTGGCAAGGCTGCTCAGCACGCAGAAGGTTCCTACTGGGTTCATGGTCTTGCCCCCGAGCAGGATATTTATTCCGAGTTGGCGAACCTGGTGGGCCACAGCTTGATCGTTGGTAGCACTCGGGTCGGCAAGACTCGCTTGTTCGACATATTGATCGCTCAGGCCATTTTTCGCGGTGAAACCGTGATCATCATCGATCCCAAAGGGGATCATGGTCTCGCCCAGAACGCCCGTGCTGCCTGTGATGCCAGCGGAGAGGGTGACCGCTTCGTCTATTTCCATCCGGCACACCCGGACCGATCAGCGTGCATTGACCCGCTTCGCAACTGGAACCGCAAGACTGAGCTGGCCAGCCGCGTTGCCGCACTGATTCCTTCCGAAACCGGCGCCGACCCTTTCACTGCATTCGGCTGGAAGGTGTTGAATGACATTACCAACGGCATGATTGCCACTGGCCATCGTCCCAATCTGGTCCAGCTTCGGCGCTATGTGGAAGGAGGGCCGGAAGGTCTTCTGCAGCGCGCCCTGAAAGTCCATTTTGTTGCGAACGTCCGGGACTGGGAGTCACGTGCCTCGTCGTACATTCGGAAGTACAAGGATCGTTTGCTCCAGGCTTATGTGGCTTTCTACCAAGAGGTCGCCATCCATGAAGCCCAATCGGTTGATCTGGATGGCCTGATCTCGACCTACGAGCACAACCGGGATCACTTTCAAAAGATGGTGGCCTCGTTGATCCCGATTCTTTCAATGCTTACCAGCGATCCGTTACAGGAGTTGTTGTCCCCGGACTTCGAGCCTGGTCATGAGCGCCTTGTGACCGATATGTCCAAGATTATCCGCGGCAACAAGGTGGTCTATATCGGTCTCGACTCACTGGCGGACTCAACGGTTGGTAGCGCCATCGGCTCAATAATGTTGGCTGATCTTGCTGCTGTCGCCGGGGACCGCTACAACTACGGAATTGACACTCTGACGCCGGTGAATCTCTTCATCGACGAGGTGGCCGAGGTGCTCAATCAGCCGGCGATCCAGCTCATGAACAAGGGCGGAGGTGCAGACTTTCGGGTAACGATCGCGACGCAGACCTTTGCCGACTTCGCCAGTCGTCTCGGTGACGAAAACAAGGCTCGCCAAGTGCTGGCCAACACCAACAACAAGATCGCCTTGCGGGTACTCGATTCAGAGACGCAAAAATACATTGCCGAAGGCATGCCACAGACCAAGGTGCGGTCAATGGCGCTACGCTACGGTCACAATGTAGACACGCATATACACGATGAATACAGCGCGTCGTATCAGGAGCAGATTCTCGAAGAGGAGGCTGACTTGTTTCCCGCAGCCATGCTGGGGGAACTGCCGCCCTTGCACTTCATCGCTCGACTGTCAGGTGGTCGAACCTTGAAGGGGCGTATCCCGATTCTGCTTTCGGAGCGGTAATGGCCCAGCGAACGGACTCCGGGATTGCTACTGTGCTGGCTATTGGAGTTTTCATTGCCGTCGTGGCTACGTGGGTCTTCATCTCTCCTGCAGTGATTCGGTCGGCCTGGATGACGGAGCGTGGCGAGGTCTATGCGCTGGCAGGGGAAGGTGAGCATGTGGTCTACGGTCAGGCTGTCCGTAGCCTCAACGATTCGATGGCGAAGGACTTCAAGGGCTTTCTGGCTGAGGCAGAATCCATAGGGCAAGGCCCCTTGGGAAACGCGAGTCTCAGTCAATGGATGCGTTCGCGTATCGAGGCGACCTGGTTATGGATAGGTCTGCTGGTGTATCGGTTGCATGTGCTGATCGGGTGGCTTGTTCCAGGTATTCCACTTGCCCTCGTTTCCTATCTGGACGGACATTACATTCGGGAGATACGCAAGTTCTCCTTCGTTGCCCAAAGCCCAATCCGGCACAAGTTGGGTATTCGTGTCATGTGGGTAGCACTGGTGGGGCTATCCTGTTGGCTGTTGATGCCGATCCCGCTCCCCGCCCTGATTGCCCCGGTGCTGACGGTGTCTCTGTCTTATTCGCTTTGGCTGTGGGTGAGCAATCTACAGAAGCGATTGTGAATCGATGACGCGCTGCTAATGCCGATTTGCTTCACTACGATCATTCAACGGTCGTTGACTTTCGAAATGCGTCCATAAAGGTCACATTTCGGCCGCGCAGCCAGCTGATGGCTCCCTACCATGCGGGCCATGAATCACATTCTGGTCGCAGCCTACTTTCTGCTGTTTTCGCTTTCGAGCCAAGCCCATTGTTTTGAACAGGCCGGGGCGCGCTATGGCGTTGCTCCAGCGTTGCTGGAAGCCATCTCGACCGTCGAGTCCGGCGGAAATCCGCAGGCCCGGAATGTGAACCGGGACGGCAGTGAAGATCTTGGTCACATGCAAATCAACAGTCGATGGCTGGAGACACTTGCTGCCTTCGGAATCGATCGACAGAAGCTGCTTGATCCTTGCCTCAACACTTATGTTGGCGCCTGGATACTTGCGCAGAACATTCGCCGGCATGGATACGGTTGGGAGGCAGTAGGTGCCTATAACGCACGCTCACCGGCCAAGCGTAACGCCTATTCCCACCGGGTAGCGGCCCGACTCAATTCATGGCGATCCTGATGCGCATCCTGGGCATCGGATCGGTATTCGTTCTGGCGGGCTGTAGTACCGCACCCGAACTTCCGGTATCGGATCAGATTCGTCATGGCATTGGCTGGATAGATCGCCAATTCGCGACGTGCGCGGGGGCGAGTTGTCCTCGTCCCACGCAAAAGACTTTGGCCGTCATCGAGCGATCCAGAAATGCGATCAGCGTCTCGCCGCAACCACTACTTGATCCGGCACTTTCGTCGCCGCTGACAAGTGAGCAGACCGATGAGCATGTCATCCACTTCGATTTTGGAAAGAGTCATCTGACCGAGGCAGGGGCAAGGAAGATGAATGCTCTTCTGCCTGATGCAAAGAAGTCGATCCGTATCGAAGTCGTCGGTCGCACCGATGACGTTGGCACCCGAGCGTTCAATGATCGTCTGGCGAGGCAACGTGCCGATACCGTCAGGGATTGGCTTGTCCGACACGGGATTTCGGCACCGGTCAAGGTGGAAGCTACGGGCATGTGTTGCTACGTCGACAGTTCTCGTACCGAAGCCGCCCGCCGTCAGAACCGGCGCGCGGAAATCCTTTTGGTGTATCTCGTTGCAAAGCGGGATGCGGTCAGCAGCAGTAACAGCAAGGGAGCGCAATGAAGTGAAGTTACCTCGTACCCGCGGATTTATCCGCGACATCGCCATCGCCGGCGGATTCATCGCCATCGGCATCCTCGCACCAGGCTCGCCGATCGAGAACGGGTTTGAAGCCCATCTGGGTGGTATTTCGGTGGGGTTGGGCCTCGGCTGGCTCATCAAGTGCTTTATCGATCTTCAAGGGGCAAGTTATGCAAAGCAGTCGTAATGCGTTGAAGAGCGCGCTCGCGCTCATGTTGCTGGTCGCGGCTACAGGCGCCATCGCGGGTACCACTGGAACGGAATTCCAGAGCCTCTACACCTGGCTCACCGGCCTCGTCCAAGGCTACTTCGGAAAGGCCGCCGCAGTCGCCGCTATCGGTCTTGGTGCACTGTTTTCCCTGGCGCGGCTGAATCCGATCGCCATCCTGTCGGGCATCGGTTTCGCGGTGTTTCTCCAGTACGCCCCGACAATCGCCTCGGGCATCCTGACCGCGACGATCTGAGGTCGCCCCCGGCATGGACGAGATCGGCTACATCCCCAAGTCCCTGGAAGCGCAGGAGCGCTTCCTGTGGTGGGATTTCGACCAGGCGATCCTGTTCCTGCTGGTCATGGGCATGGGCGTCATTTCCGGGGCGATGGTGGCCGGGATGCTCTTCGGTGGCGTGGTCGCCTGGCAATACGGGCGCATCAAGACGGGCAAGCATCCAAAGTTCGCGCTGCATGCCCTGTATTGGTGGCTGCCCAGTTGGATCGTGATCCGAGCCCGAGCGACACCGCCATCGCACTATCGGTTCTTTCTGGGCTGACCCATGAAGTTCAGAAAATTCACCGCCGATCGGGACAACCAGCGCAACGAGATCTTGTTCATGAGAATCGCGCTCGTCGGCCTGATTCTGGCGCTGCTGGCGAACGCAGGGGCTTCGCTTACCGTGGCCGGTTCAGAACGAACGATTCTTGTCCCCCCTGAAATCCACCAATCCTTCTGGGTGAGCGGACAGAAGGTTTCCGGGGAATACCTGAAGGAAATGGCGTACTGGTATGCAGGGCTTGCGCTGAATATCACGCCCCACGTTGCCGACTTCCAGAAGGAGCAGTTCCTCAAGTACACCGCGCCCAGCGACTACGGCCGACTACAAGCCGACTTTGGAGCGCGGGGGGACTTCATCCGCAAGAACAACGCTTCGACCCAGTTTTCCACGCAGGCCATGACGGTCGACGAGTCGGCCATGAAAGTGGCGCTCTCTGGTGTGTTGCAAACCTGGGTTAGCGACAAGAAAGCTGCCGAGAAGCAGACGACCTATGTCGTCGGCTTTCGGTACCTCAACGGGAGACTCCATGTATCCGAGTTCAAGGAAACCAGCGACCAGGATCCCTTCGGGGCCGCAAGCGCTGCCACCAATGCGCAAGCCGCTGTTACTGGCCCTGTTCCTCGCTAGCGCCAGCTTGGCGGCGTTCGCAGGCCAAACCCTGGAAGGCAGCCCGGATGACGGGCTTATCGCCACGATGTCGCGCAGCGAACCGAACCTGATCCGTGTCGAGGGGCGAAAGATTCGACGCATCCAAGGGGTCGAGGGCGAATTCCAGGTGACGCCGGACAAGGACAGCGGCGTGGCCTATGTGAAGCCGGCTGCGGAAAAGTCATTCCTGACGCTGTTCGTCGCCGACGATGCCGGACGTCACTGGAAGCTGAATGTCAAAGTGGCCGATGTTCCGGCCGAGACCATCGTGATCCGTGATCGCAGCCGCCTGCGTCAGGAGCCGAAAGCGTTTGGCGCCGACGAACCACGAAATGCTGCCATTCGCCGCGTCATGCTGGCCTTGGTGCGCGATGCGGAACCGGAAGACATGATCGCCAAGGATGCCATGGACATCGTGCCGCTCTGGAACGAGGCACGCTTTCTTTTGGTTCGCACGCTGGAAGGCGCACTGGTCGGCGAAAAGTATCAGCTGACCAACGTTTCCAAGCAACGGATGGTCATCGATGAGCGCGAACTTTATCGCCGTGGCGTTCTCGCGGTGATGGTCGAGACGTTGGAACTGGCGCCCGGGGAATCGACCCAGATCATGGTGGTGCTGGAGGGGCGCGATGGCTAATCCACCGCCATCCAGGATTGCCGGGGCCATTTCCCGTCTGTCGCCGAAGCATCGGCAATATCTGATCCTCGGGATGGGAATCGGCGCTTTCCTGTTGCTGGTGTTCGGTGGCGTGGCCATCTGGGATAAACCGGTGCAACTACCCCAGGGAAGCAACCCGTCACGACCGCAACCGATGCCGATTGCCACTCCGGGGGCTCAAGCGGACCCCAGGGATATCTGGATGAGCAAGAGCGCCGAACAGATGCGGCAAATGGAGGACATGATTCAGGGCTTGCGCCAGCAGGTCGATACGCTCGACAAGAAACCGGCGACAGCGTTGCCACCGGCACTGACGTTGCCGCCACCGCCAGCTCCTATGTCGGCACAGGCTCCCATGCCGCCGCTGCCGCCGCCACCCGTGCCGTCGGCGTTGAGTGGCACGAAGGAGGATCGCGCCATGGAGCCGCCACCGCCACCACGACCACCGGGGATAGCTTCATTCGAAGTGAGCGATGCACGCGCGGCAGCTCAGGAATCGGCAGCCAAGCCGGACGTCAAACGCGACGCACGCAGTTATGTGCCTTCGGGGTCATTCTTTCGGGCAGCGCTGCTCGGCGGACTGGATGCGCCGACCGGCGGACAGGCGCAGAGCAATCCCCATCCGATCCTGATGCGGGTTCAGGACAACGCCTTCCTGCCCAATCGCTACCGCTTCAAGATCAAGGAGTGCCTGGTGCTGGGCGCGAGCCATGGCGACATCAGCTCGGAGCGGGCCTATATCCGGCTCGAATCGCTCTCCTGCATTCGCCACGACGGCAAGGCCGTCGATGTTCCGGTGAAAGGCTACGTTGTCGGCGAAGACGGCAAAGCCGGGATGCGCGGCCGCCTGGTGAGCAAGCAAGGACAGGTGCTGGCCAATGCGCTGGTTGCCGGCATCGGCGCCGGTATTGGGCAGGCTTTTCAGCAAAGCGCGACCACGGTTTCGACCAATCCGCTGGGTTCCGTCGGCACCGTCGATCCGGGAAAACAGTTCCAGGCTGGTATCGGTACCGGAGTTGGCAAGGCGCTGGACCGCCTGTCCCAGTACTACATCACGCTGGCCGAAAAGATGTTCCCGATCATCGAAGTCGATGCCGGGCGCACCGTCGATGTGGTGTTCACCAAAGGCTTCTCGCTCGAAGCCGAATCGGCAGGCGGAGATCCCGATACCTACACCGATATCTGGCGGCGCGGCAGGGAAATCCAGAAAAGACCGCTTGAACCCTACCAGGCCAATTGACCTCGAACAGGAGTACGACTACATGAGCATCAAATCACCCATGGCCGTGCTCGGCCTCATTCTCGCCGTCGCCAGCTCGACCGCCTTGGCGGCCGATGAGTCTGCCGAGGCACTGTCGATCCGTCTCAAGGAGATGTATCCAGCCACTAAGATCGAGCGGGTGCAACGCTCCGAAATCCCGTCGTTGTTTGAGGTCGTGATGGGCAAGAACGCGGCATATACCGATGCGACCGGCCGCTATTTCGTTTTCGGGCACCTGTTCGACATGAAGGAGCAGCGCGATCTGACGGCAGAACGAGTGGAGAAGGCGGCGCGAATTGTATTTGGCGAATTGCCGCTGGCGGACGCCATCAAGATTGTGCGCGGCAAGGGCGAACGGGTGCTTGCGGTGTTCTCCGATCCGGATTGCCCGTATTGCCGACGCTTGGAATCGGAACTCGACAGGCTCGACAACGTCACGCTCTATACCTTCCCCTATCCGCTGGAAGGTTTGCACCCCGAGGCCCGGGACAAGTCGATCGCCGTCTGGTGTGCGGCGAATCGTGCGCAGGCGTGGGCGGAGTTGATGAAATCGGGCAAGGCGCCGGCCAGCCGCAAGTGCGATCATCCGATCGAACGGAATATCCAACTCGGCCAGCGTCTGGGCATTCAGGGAACGCCGACCCTGCTGTCGGCCGACGGTCGCACCCTGCCGGGCGCGGCACCCAAGGAGCGCATCGAGCAGTGGCTGCAGGAGAGTGGGCGATGAGCGTCGGACAGACGCTGTTCGTCCCGCTCCTGCTAGGGATGGCTGGCTGTGCCAGCATGACCGGCCTGGATGGACAGGGGGGCTTTTCCTGCAAGGCCCCGGACGGGATTTCCTGCGCCTCGTTATCTGGCGTCTATGCCAATGCTGTCCAGAACAATCTGCCGGGGCAACGTCCTGCGGTCAAACCGGGCAATATCTTGAATGCTCAGGCCAGGATCGATGCAATGGCCCCGCGCTCCGGCGATCCCTTGCGCAGCGCTCAGAAGGTGCGTCGCGTGTGGCTGGCTCCTTGGGAAGATGACGACGAGGTGCTGCACGATCAGTCCTATTTCTACATGGTTGTCGATTCCGGCCGCTGGCAAATCGAGCACTCTCGGCGCAAGGCAACGGACAGCTACCGCCCGGTCGTGCCACCGAAGACGTTCGCGCCGCAATTGCCACCAACGGGCGGACAGTCCCTGCAAATGGAGCGTGCATCGCCGCTGAGCGGTGCAATGTCGCCGCCCCTACTGCCCGGAGCGTCTGCGCGTTCCGCGCCGTCCGTGCCTGGTGAGGTGGAGTGATGGGATTTGCGGAAATCTTGAGAGAGGCATTCTTGCCCGAAAGGAACGCCGAAGCCGATCGTTTGCCACGGCATCTGTTGCAGGAAATTTCACGGATGCCTCGCCTGAGCGGAATTCTTCCCTATCTTGCCTGGCAGGACGACACACGTCTCTTCGCACTGGATCAAGGAGGCTTTGGGGAACGCGAGGAACACGCCATCGGCTTTTGTATCGAGACGCTGCCGCAGACCGGTGCCAACGACGAAATGGAAAAGGTCCTGGCCAGTCTGTTCGTGTCCTGTCCACCGGGTACTGGTATTCAAGTCTCGCTGTACGGCAGCCCGCACATCCTGCCCATGCTGAAGAACCAGGCCAATTTGCTACCAGCATCTGCGATTGATTCCGATGACGAGGGTATTCAGCGTCGGCACAGCAATATCTTCCGCTTGCTGGCACGCCGCCGGATCGATCACTACCTGAAAGGCACCGGCGAATCGATCTTTGGTCATCAGACCTACCTGCTGCGAGATTTTCGTTCGGTCATCTCGGTCACCTTGCCGCTTGATCCCGAACTTCCGGCCGACGTGGATGAGGCCTTGCGCATCCGGGAAAGCATTCATGCCACCCTGAAGTCCGCCCATTTGCCTGGCCATGACTGGGGGCCAGATGAACTGCTCAACTTTGTCGGAGATTTCTTCGACCACTCACGGTTGTTTTCCGGGGGATCTGTGGCGCCGATCAACTGGAATGCCGATCAGCCGCTGCGCAAGCAGATTTCCAATTTGGAAATCGCTTCGCGGGTGGGGGATGGCGACATTCGCTTTCGCAAGGCCGGCGGGGCCGAGTCCGTCCTGCAGCTGTTTTCTGTCCGCCAGTATCCGCGATACTTCCGGCTGTCCGGGATGAACTACCTGATCGGCGATCCCTATCAGTTGGCCCTCGCGATGCCCTGTCCCTTCATCATCACCATGGGGGCGGTGGCACTTGACTACGAGTCGGCGCGTACGCGGGCGCAGATGAAGGCCGCACGGGCGACTCAGAGCGCTGGGTCTTATCTCGCCCATTTCCAGCCTGATCTACAGGAGCGCAAACGCGACTGGGACATGGTGCTGAAGGCATTCGACAGCGGACGCACCGTGGTCGGGATGTATCACCAGGTATGCCTGGTTTCTCGGGTGGAGGACGCTTCGCGCTGCGAGCATTCTGTGCGCGCCGTCTGGCGTGCCCGCGGCTTCGATTTGACCAAGGATTTCTACCTTCAGCATCAGGCGCTGACCGCAACCATGCCGATGACACTGACGCCGGCCCTGCAAAACGACCTGCGTCAGTTCGGCCGGATTAATACCAAGACCGCCGACAACGCGGTGATGACCTCGCCGCTGATCGCCGAGTGGAAGGGTACGCAGACGCCGGTGATGACGCTGTTCGGGCGACGAGGGCAGATTATCGGCTTCGACCTGTTCGACAACACGGGCGGTAATTTCAATTTTGCCGTCGCGGCGCTTTCAGGTTCCGGCAAGTCGGTGTTCGTCAATGAAATGACTTATCGCTACCTCGGCGCCGGCGCGAAGGTCTGGATCATTGACGTCGGTCGCTCCTACAAGAACCTGTGCGAGTTACTGGACGGCGAGTTCATCGAGTTTTCCGATGAGCGACAGAACACCATCTGCCTCAACCCGTTCTCCATGATCATCGATATCAACGCCGACATGGAGATGGTCCTGCCGCTGCTGGCCCAGATGGCCAGCCCACGTGAACCGCTCGACAACTACAGCTACACGGCGCTGGGGTCCGCCATCAAGCGTGTTTGGGACGCCAAGGGGCGGTCGGCCACGATTACCGATATCTACGAGTTGCTCCAGACCGGTCGTCTTTCCAGCGAAGGCGAATACGAGCGGGATCTGAGTCGCCTGGCGACGGCGCTGGAGCCCTACACCCGCCACGGCGTGTATGCGAGTTACTTCGAGGGCGATGCCAACATCCAGTTCGACAAGGACTTCGTCGTCCTCGAACTGGAGGAACTGAAATCCAAGAAAGACCTGCAATCGGTAGTGATGCAACTCATCATGTACCGCATTACTCAGGAGATGTACCGCGACCGATCCCGGCGCAAGCTGGTCATCATTGACGAAAGCTGGGATTTGATGGGGTCGGGGTCAAGCGGCAGCTTCATCGAGGCCGGCTATCGGCGCGCCCGCAAGTATGGCGGGGCGTTCGGCACGATCACCCAGTCGGTAGACGACTACTACAAGAACGAAGCGACCAAGGCAGCCATCAACAATGCCGACTGGCTGTTCCTGTTGCGCCAGAAAGCGGAGAACATCGAGCGCCTGGGCAAGGAGGGGAAACTCTCCCTCGATGAGTGGCTGAAGCGCCAGCTTGGGTCCGTCAGCACCGAGCACGGAAACTTCTCCGAGATCTACATTCATTCCCCCATGGGGTCCGGTCTGGGACGTCTCCTGCTCGATCCCTTCTCGATGCTGGTTTATTCGACACGCGCTGAGGATTACGAGGCGATCAAACGCCTGCGCGAGCAAGGTTTGTCCGTGGCGGATGCCATCGAACAACTGGTGACTCAACGTGCAAGCTGATCCTGAGAGTCGTGCCGTGTCATCGATCAAGCCCTACGTCCTGACCGGTATCGCCACCTTGCTGGCGGGGGCCATCCTTCTGGTCGTCTGGATGTACCGCCATCCGCCGGAGATTCCCCGTTTTGGGCGTGTCGATATCGCCCGCTTGGTCGCCCATCAGCAGCAATCCATGGTGCAGCGAATCAAGCCGGGTCTGGACGCCCAGGAGCAAGCAAAGCTCTTCGAGGAGGCCAAGGCCTTCGGCGCCAGGCTCGATGCCGCCCTCGAACAGGTCAGCCGGGGATGTGCTTGTGCTTTGGTTAACACGGCGGCACTGCTCAAGACCTCCGATTCCCGAATTCCGGACCTGACCGAGCAGGTTGCGCAGGCGACTGGTCTTGTACTGCCGGCGTCGACGACCAAGTGATCCATGCCGATGAGACGCTTGCTGGCGCTACTTGCCGTCCTGCTTTGCTCAAGCGCCCAGGCGCGCGAGGCGTTGGACTATCCGTCCTCCTGGCAGTGCGATGAAGCCCGGTTTCACTGGTATTGCGATCTGGCGGAAGAGGAAGCCGCCGAAGCCAGTCCAAAGAAGACTCCGGACCGCGCGGAGAGCGAAGGCGAACGAGCCGTCGATGCACTCAAGAAGCTGCGCGAGGATATCGAGCAGAAACGGGCGATCGCCATCCTCAAGCCGACTCCGGAAAACCTGAAGACCTACATCGTTGCTCAGGAAGCCCTGATGGACCGGGCATCGTTGTTTTCGGATGTATGGCGGCGAGTGGTCTGGGCCAATCCCGAAATCAACTATCAGCTGCGTAATCCTTCGAACAACGCGGCCATCCAGGTGCGCGACAGTCAGCGCAACCGGCGCGAGACAGACACGCTGGCAGCACTGGCGAAGGAATGGGGCCTGTTCTTCATCTTCCGCTCGGATTGCCCTTACTGCCATCGCCTGGCGCCCACGCTCAAGCTGCTGTCCGAGCAATACGGCATCACCGTGTTTCCCGTTTCGCTCGATGGCGGCGGTCTTCCCGACTATCCAAGACCGGCCAAAGATTACGGGATGGCCGGTGCGCTGGGTGTATCGGTTGTGCCGCTGGTCGTGCTCGGCAATGTCAAGGATCGGCGTCTGCTGCCCATTGGCTCCGGCGTCCTCTCGGCGCAGGAAATCGTCGAGCGCATCTACATCCTGACCCAGACCAAACCAGGCGAACTTTACTGATGGAGATCGGCATGGCACTTTCATCACGGCGCTGTGCGCAACTTGCATCCTTCGCGCTTGCGCTGACCTGCATTCCTGCGCACGCCACCGTCAACCAGTCGATGCAGGACTGGTTCAACGAGATCGGCGCCTACGGCAACGTCACCGGCCCCAATGCCTACCGCGGTCAGACCATGAACATGTACACCGGCGGCAGCCTGTACATGCGAACGCCTGTCCGCAACTATCAACTGGCCAGCATCTCGCCGCCGTCCTTCAGCGCCGGATGCGGCGGCATTGATCTCTTCGCTGGGTCGTTTTCCTTCATCAACAAGGAACAGTTTGTCTCGCTGCTGCGGAACATCGGCAATAACGCCATTGGCGCCGCCTTCAACATGGCCCTGTGCTCGATGTCGCCCGACCTTTGCGATCTGCTGAAGTACCTGCAGGACCAGGCCACCAAGATGAACAACCTGAACATCAACTCCTGCCAGGCGGCAGAGGGCATAGTCAGCGCGGTGGGCAGCATGGTCACGGATCGCGTCCAGGAAAAGGAAGGCAAGACGGCCGGGGCCAGTCTCAACATGTTCGGTGACGTCTTTGAGTCCTGGGATGAATGGAAGAAGAGTCGCACCACGGCGAAGAACATTCGCAATGCCGCAAAAGCCACCTCCCAGGGCGCGCGGGAAATCTTCGATCCCGGCAACGTGGTCTGGCGCTCACTCAACCGCATTTCCGGCATCACCGATGAAACACGAGAATTGTTGATGAGTCTGACCGGCACCATCATCGTTACGCCACCTGGTGAAAACGCCGATGAAAAAGCCAGATGGACCTACCTGCCCGGGGGCAAGCTGACGTTCCGCCAGTTTGTTGGTGACGGCGCATCGGCCACCGTCAATCTCCCCGGCCTCAAATGTGGAACGGATCTGGCCGAATGCATGACGCCGAGTTTTTCGGAGACGGCATTCACGGTTGCGCCGTTTTCCCGTCAGGTCCGTACCCGGATTGCCACCATGCGCGACAAGATCGTCAATCGTGACACGGGTGGACAGTCCTCAATGGATGCGGCTCTGATTGGAAGTTCCTCGTTGCCTGTCTGGAAGATGCTCGCGGTATCCAGCAGTATCCCTGGCGGTGACCGCATCACCGAGGATTACGCCCAACTGATCGCCGTGGATGTCGCCTACGCGTACTTCACGAACCTTTCAAAGACTCTGCGCAATGCCTTACAGAACGATGCCGGCAAAAGCGGACCGGATGCCGTAATGGCAGCAGAAAAAATCCTTGTTCGGCTGACCGAGGTCGAGCAGGAAGCGCGGGACATGCTTCGTGCCGAATATCAGAAAGGGATGCAGGTCGCCGAACTCAGCCGTTCGCTGCAATTGATGCACCAGAGTCTCAATTCCGGGATGCCGACCAACATCTTCCAGTCGATGGCTGTCTTCAACCGGTAAGCCATGTACGAGGTCTATGCCTACTGGAATGTCGTCGAGCTGGAGGCGATGTTCAATGCGGTTGCGTCGCTCATGGGCAGTGGCGATTACCGTGGCCTGCTTCAAACCATCGCCATCGTCGGCATGATCGTCGTCGTCATCGCCACTTTGACCGGGAGGGAGCGGCTTGACGGCATGTGGAAGTGGCTTTTCTTCCTCGCAATCTTCCAGTCGATGCTGCTGATTCCCAAAGTGACGGTCATGATCGTTGATCGCACGGGCAACGAGCCGCCGCGGGCCGTGGCCAATGTGCCGATCGGTCTCGGGGCGTTCGCGCACACGATGAGCAAGGTGGGGGATTGGCTCACCGGTTCTTTCGAGACGGTGTTTTCGTTGCCTGACGATGTGAAGTTCCGCAGGAACGGGACGCTCTTCGGGCATCGCGTCCTTTCGGAACGGCAGGCGATCAAGAGCGGGAATCCGGTATTGACCAGTAATCTGCTGGAGTTCTACCGGGAGTGTGTTGCGCCCGACATTGCGTCCGGCTATATCCGCATGAAGGAAGACATTCTCCAGGTCAATAACATCTGGGACAGCCTGAACGGCAAAACCAATCCATCGAGGTTGGTGACGATCCGCGATCTCGCCGATCCGACGCTGATGAGCACTGTGGGATGTGACGCGGGCTATCAGACGCTGACAACCCAGATCACGGCCGAGACGAGCCGGCAAGTGACATTGCTTGGTTCCAGGCTCTATCCCCGCATGACGACAGCTGATGCCGGCGTTGCCATTGCGGGATCGCTGGCGACCTCGACCAACTATCTTCTCGGGATTTCGTCGTCGGCACAGGACACGGTGAAGCAGGCCATCGTCGCCAATTTCATGATCGATGCTCAGTACATGCTGCCGGCGCAACTGGGCGATGCGGCCAGCGCCCAGACCAATCTGGCGATGGCGCAATCGTTGCGTTCGACCAGTGATTCCTACAAACTGATGGCGCGGGTCGCCGAGTCGACCATGCCGAAGGTGAGGAACGCCATCGAGATGGTGCAATACGCGATCTTTCCGGTGTTCCTCCTTTTCGTGGTGTTGAGCGGTCACCAGGCGACCGGGGTCATCAAGTCCTATGCGGCGAGTCTCTTCTGGATACAGCTCTGGGCGCCGCTGTATGCCGTGATGAACTTCATCATCACCATGTATTCGAGAAGCCAGTACATCAGCGGCAGCGCATCGAGCGGCCTGTCGATCGAACAGATGAGCTTCCTGAACACCGCGATTGTCAGCGACCAGGCCATTGCCGGCATGCTGGTCATCTCCATTCCCGCCATTGCCGCCGCTGTCGTGAAGGGCGGTGAGGTCGGCATGCAGGCCGTGGCAGGTCTGGTTGCGCCACCCCGCGACCCCGAGAAGATTGCCAGCAGCCTGGCGATGGGCAACATGCAGATGGGCAATGCCTCGCTCAACAACGCCAGCCACGACACCATGAAAGGTCTGGCCGTCGATATGAACCCGAGCCTGCGCCAAGGGGCAACCCAGTATCAGGCGCGGGGCGGCTTCGACTACAGCCACTTTTCCGGCGGTGGCTTTGTGGTGAAACAGGCCAAGAGCGATGTGCGCGCCGACATGGCACTCAACGATTCGCTCGGCGCTGCGGCCAAGGAGAACTATGAGCGCTCGCAGCAGGCGTCGCAGCAACGATCCTCGGAGTACGCTGAAAGTGCTCTGGCGGCGATCAAGCAGGAAGCCGGATTCGAAAGATCACATGCGAAGGGCGCCAGTGACACTACAGGCTACCGGCACGGCATGGGGTCGAGCCGGAATCAGGAAGCAAATGACACCCTGCGGCAGGTCGATCAATGGGCCCGAAAACTCGGCGTCAGCGAAAAGGTGGCCATGGAACTCATGGTTGGGGCTTCGATGGGCATGAGTACGCCGAAGCTGCTCGAAATTACCGGCCTGCGTGGTGGTGTGGAAATGTCAGCCAAAATGCGAAACTCGGCCGACTCGATGCGCTCCCTGGAGGAAATGGCTCAGTTTGCCCGTGAGTCGAGCTTTGGCAAGAAAGTCGGCACCGTCATCGACAATGGCTGGGAGCGAAACTATCGAACTTCCGACGAAGGAAAGACGTCGGGATCGGAAGGACAGCGAGCGTCTCTTGATCGGGCACGGCAGTCCCGTGATGCGCTCAGTTCCTCGTTTCAGGAAACCGAGGGGCATCGCCAGATGTGGGAGCTGTCCCATTCCGGGCAGCTTGGCTCCAACCTCCAGCTTCAGGATCACTTCATCAAGGACTTCCTGCTGCCGAAGCTTGAATACAACTACGAGAAGTTCCAGGGCGTCATGGGCGATCCGCATCGCCTGCGACCCTACATCGAGGAATACACCACCCAGAACTACGACCGGATGCTGGGAGAAATGGCGGGGCAAGTATCTGGCGCCGAGGCAGTGCGGGCGCGCCATGAGGCGAATCGCGCGGGAGTGCCGGACGGACAGACGGTCGAGGCAGCAGGCGCGGGTTATCTGGGACAGGTGAAGGGTGCCGCCAGACGCTCTGGCGTGTCTCCTCAGGCTACTCCGACGGATCAGGCCATGCATACGGCGATGCAGGAGTTCTCCCGAAACAGCTTCGAGGTTCGTGACCGGCAGGCTGGGGCGGGGCAAACCCATCAGGAAAACGCGACACCTTCGACGTTCCGGAAGCTCAAGCCGACCTCGGTGGCAGGCAAGACGGCTGAAACGGTCGAACAGGTCGGAGAAGCGGCGGGCCGGATTGCAGACGGTCTTACCGGAGACAATCCGGGCAAATATTTGACCGACACGCTTGCCGGAAAGAAATGATCACATCCGGTCCAGGTACTGCGCTAGACGTTCAAGAATGCTCTGAAACGGCACTTGTCCGGCGTAGTAAAGCGAGGCGGTTTCACGGTACTTGCTGTCGTAGAGCGCGCGAACTGAGGAATCTGTCAGCAAGAAGGCTTCGTTGCTGGCGATGTGCAGGTTATCGCCGGCCCGAAAGCGTTCTTTCTTGCGGGCATGGTAGGCCGTCGTGCCGAGGAATGCCTGCACCTCCGGATTGTCCAGAAGGCAGTACAGATCGTAGTAATGGCGCAGGAAGTTCTTCGGGAAAACCTCGGCATCCTGTTGCTGCCGAAACTTGGTCGACACCGTTTGCAGCTTTTCCACGAAGGTGTAGGCCGGGCTGTAGCAAGGTACCGCGAGGGCACGATTGTCGATTACCTTCACCGTGCTTTTGAGCGCCGCATCCAGTGCCCACGAGGTGATGGTACAGGGCGTGTTGGGTGCGGTATCGTCAAAACCGACTTCCAGCAGGATGCCTTCCTTGATTCCCGGGAGGAATTCGGTTTGCACCGGGTAGCGTAACCGGATGCCGGCGCTGCGGTACTTAGCATCGTCGTATTCGGTATCCCGTTCGACAGCCTCGAAACCCGCGATCCCCTTTTTGGCGATCTCCTCGGCCAGCCAGTCGAAATACAGCCGTCGTGTCTCGACGTGGGCGGGTTTGTCCTGGTTCTTACCTGTTTTGACATCGCGATCCGCCGGCGGCTCGATGCGAAGATCGATGTCTTCGGAGAAGCGCTGGATAATCTGATGCCCTTTCGAGAGGGATGTTCCGCCTTTGAGCTGAAACGTCCAACCCTGCTGCTGCAATCCCCACAGGCTTTGCATCAGCCAATAGTCCTTCTCAACCAGATAGGAGGCAACGTGTTGAGCCTGGGCAACCTGGCGGATCAGATCCGTGAAGTTGGGATGGTCGTGCAGAAGGGTCGCGGCTTTAGGCATGGACAGCCGACTTCATTTGCCGAAAAACGCGGCGCGTCCTGGCCGATCCGAAATCGGCCAGCATCTTCTCGAGACGGCCCTCGTCAAAGGTGTCGAGCTTGCGGCGCACATTGGACAACACGGTTTCCGGATCTTCTGCCAGGTCGGTCAGGTTGTTCAGCATATCGACCAGCAGATATTCGCGATTGACCTGCTTGCGCGAAGGGAAACGCGGCTTGTCTCGAAAGTCGAATTCAAACCCGGCCAGGGCGAACTTGCCGTGGCGTTTGTGGTTGTAGACGACGGTCTTGTCGTAAAGCTGCGTGGTACCCAGGCCCAATGCGTTGTAGCAGCTCGGGTTGAACATCAAGAAATGATGATCATCGAGAAACTTTTCGACGAGCGCTTCCTCGCTTGGCGGTACATCGCCAAACGGCGTTCTTCGGGGGACGTAATAAAGCCCCTGAGCAGCCTTTCGCACGGTTCCGGCCTTCACTGCCAGACCGAGCTCCCGATCAACGCTGGGCAATTCATCGGCCAGGTCTTTACGTCGAAAAACCTTGCCGGCCAGTTGCTTCCATCGCCGGTCGAGTGCGGCATTCACAGTGTTTTTTCGGTGTAGCATGTTTCAAAAACCTCACTGACGTTTCATGCAAGTATGCCACAGCCTTCCGGTCAAGGGAAATCGACTCTTGAGCGTTGCGTTTTACGTCACCACGACGGCGGTACCGGAATAGATCACTCGGGAAACCCGCCATTGCGATCCTGGTTGGTCGTAATGGGCATGGGTTTTCCTCAGGCCGACGATGGCGTTCGCTCCCTTTGCCAAGGCGTTTCGGGCCAGAGTCAGAAGGGCATCGCATTCGGCGAGTTGGTAATCAGCATCCGACGCGGCCTCGACTGCTGATACCGACTCCAGGTAGCCGATCGTCCGGATCGCCGCCCTTGATGGTGGCAGGTCGGTCGAGATCAGCAGAACCTGGTGTTTGATCGCCTCCAGATCCGAAAGCATTCGATCCATCTGACGATGAGCGACTGTTTTGTTCCGCCGGTTCCAGCGGTACAGCGTGAGTCCTGCAAGGACGCACGCTACGATGGGCATCCACCCGAAAAAACTGCTCGTCTGGGTTGCTGCGGCCAGGCTCATGAAAAGTCTCCAAAGGCTGTATTTCGTTTCAGCTTCTCACAGTCGCCCGAAACTGCAACGGGCAAAGTCAGTCGTCAAGGCCGATCCTGAGACGGCTCTTCTTGCTTGCGTGGGTGAAATGCGGCCAGGAAGTGCGCATTTCAAAAACCGGCACCGCTGGCTATCCCATAGAGTCAGGCCATGCGATTCCGATACTCGACATGGCAAGAAATCCGATTTCCGCTCATCCTCTGGCTGATGGCCGCCTACTTGGCGGTGAGCGGAAGCTACATGCTCGCTTTCAACCTGACGGAAAGCCTGCCGGGAACGGTATTTGTCATCTGCAAGGACACCTTCCCCGATAGTGGTGAGTTCGTGGCTTTTCGGTGGGAGCGAAACTGGCCGTATCCGAAAGGAAGCATCTTCGTTAAGCGCCTGGTTGGCCTGCCTGGATCGCGTGTGACGACGCAAGGACGGGATTTCTACGTGGATGGCCGGGCGGTGGGGCAAGCCAAGGAACGGACAAGAACTGGCGAACCGCTGATTTCAGGACCCGTGGGGGTGATTCCGGAAGGTAGCTATTACGTCGCGGGCGGGCACCCCGACAGTCTCGATTCCCGCTACCAACTGACGGGATGGGTAAAACGCGATCAAGTTATCGGCCGTGCGTTTCGGCTGATATGAGCGGATTAAAGATGCCGCTCGAATTTTGCGGGTGTGCCGTCAACGTCTCCGCCAGGAAACTCGCATGTTGCACTTGCTGAAGAAAGTGATGGGCAAGGGAGAGATTTCTTTGCCGCAGCAAGTAATCGAGATACCGCCCATCGCCAAATCCTTGCCTGACGATGAAATCCCGCGTTACCCCCCCTTTGTCAAAGGGTTGCCGGCATCCCATCCCGATCGGCTGATCGAAACCCAGCAAGAACTGATTGGGCAGATTCGAGAGTCCGGGTTGGCGTCGAAAGATGTCTATGAGGAATTTTATCTGGGGCCCTTGCGCCGCTTTGCCTCCTACGCCCATTTGCTGCCCGCCAGCGAGACTCACCATCATCGTGGCGCCGGGGGCTTGTTCCGGCATGCCATCGAGGTTGCCTTGTGGTCATTACAGTCCGGGGATAGGGTACTTCTGCAGGGCGATCAAACTCCGCGACGGCGGCGGGAACTCGAACCGCGTTGGCATTCGGCGGTTTTTCTCGCGGCACTGTGTCATGACCTGGGTAAGCCCATCACCGATCTGATGGTGACCAACCAGGATGGAGGGAAAATATGGGATCCATTTTGCGAAGATCTTTACGCTTGGGCGATCCGCAATCAGGTAGACCGCTATTTCCTGCGCTGGCGCAAGAACCGCGGAACATCCCACACCTCGGTCTCGCTGCTGCTGGTTGAACGCATCGTCGGTAGAACCGGATTGGGCTGGATATCGCAGGGCGATCCCAATCTGGTGACCTGGATGATGGAAGCGATCAGTGGCCATCCCAGTCAGGAAAACATGATCCACAACCTGATCGTACGATCTGATCAGGTCAGCGTGACGCGTGACATCGAGAGCATGGGCGCCAACTTTGCTGGCTACGAAATAGGAATCCCCGTTGAGCGGATTCTTCTCGATATCATGCGTCGACTGGTTCGGGACGGGGTCTGGATTGTCAACGAACCGGGATCGAGGCTATGGCACATGGACGGACATCTCTACCTGGTCTGGCCAGCAGGGGGCGAGGAGATCGCTGCGATCATCAACCAGGAAAAAATGCCCGGACTGCCGAGGACACCGAACAGCATTCTCGACATGCTGGTCGAGCGCAAATTGGCTGAATTCAAAGTCGGGCAGCTCGATGGCAACCGCTACTGGTTGATCGCGCCGGCCATCCTTGCGGAAAAAATTCCCAACATACAACTGAAGGCGATACGCCTCAACAACCCGGGCGCACTGTTGGATTCACTGCCTGCATCGGTAGCTGGAAGGCTGGTTGGTAACGACGATCCGCCCACCAAGTCGTTGAGCAACGCATCGGTTGTCGCGCCGACAAAACCCGCGGAGCCGACCGTCGAAGTGGTTCCAGCCGCCGTCGTCACTTCGGCCACACCGGCTGCACCGCCCGCTGATCAACCGCCTGATCAACTGGATGGTCCGGTTGGCGAAGCGCTTAAAGCGCTGGTGGAGGATATCGAGCACGGCCGCAGAGACGGCAGCAAGCTCACTCATGTCGATTCGGAAGGAATCCTGTGTCTGAAGTGGCCTGATGCGTTCAAGGGGTACGGACTGGAGAACAAGACGATCCTCGACGAACTTGGGCGAAGAAACTGGCTGGTGGTCGATCCCATGGCACCATTCAGAAAAGTCGCCGAGCTTCAGGTCGGTATTGGAGCCCCTTGGAAGATCCTCCGCCTCCAGCCGGTCGTGGCGGCATTGATGGACATCAATAGGGCAAAGAGTACGTCCAAAAAAGCTTCGAAACCGGTGCCCAAGTCAGAATCCAAACCTGTAGCGAAGGTCGAAACGACGGAAAAGGACGCGACAGAACCTCTACCTTCGGTAACTCATCCTGTCCTCCCGATGGTTTCCTCGAAGGAGGAGGGCGCCGTAGAAAAGATGGTTGCCCGCCAACGTGCGCTGCTTGAGGATGTCGTGCGCGTGCTTCGGCAAGCGGTGAACGATGGGACGTTGGCTGCCGATCACGAAAACGGCTATCTGCTGATCAATGTCCGGGATGCCGAGGCAGTGCTGAAAGCCGGCATCAAGGCGTCACGCTCGCAAATTTTTGGCTTGAAGGGCATCGATCCTGATCGATTCACGACAGAGGACAGAAAACCGAAGGTGTATTTTCGGATTCGAGCGTAACGGGCACCGAGGTTTCTGTTCAAATATTAACTACCGCTCGATACAGTTCAGTGGTATTCGGCATATCGGCAAAGCCGCCGTCCTTGTGTACTTCGCGATACGGACGCTCAAAGCTAGGCAGCGGCCGTTAGGTGCCTATGAGTTTGGGGGCGTTCAAGCCAGACTTTTGAGTGAGTGGTTCAGGCGTAAAGGGCAATCTCTTTGCAGTCGAGGCCGTGTCGGCTTACTAGCGGCGCCTGCTTCGCCCCGGCCATGGCAGTTCTCCCGTTAGTTCAGCCAAGCCCCCATCGTCTTCGACACGTGCGCCGAAGCGATTTACCTCCACCGTTGGCAATTCGTCACTGTCGAACCATAGCAGTGAGATGGTGGTGTCGGTGCGCTGGTAATGCCTTGAAAGTTCCCAGAGATCAAGGCCTTGTTCCCAGTTGTCGAACCAGACGTCCTGTGAAACCTCCCCCGTCTCCGTGGCACTATTTCCTGAGGAGCGGATTCGGTGAGCCACGGAGCCCGCTGGAATCGCCGACCTGGGAGGTATCCATGCTCCTGCTTGCCGCAACGCCGTGGAGCGTGCGGCATATCGCACTGCCCCGCGCTCCATGGTGACGAATGCGCAAGGCATATCGCTGAGACTGGCGAACCTTGACGCCGCTGCTGGGAATGATGCGCAGAACATATCGGCCATGTGTTGGATAAGCTCGGGGGATGGCTCTTCTTTGGGTGCAGCGGACAGCCACTGCTGATATGGCATCAGCAGTTCAGCGGCAAACGTATCGCAGGCGATCTCATTCGGATGTCGTTTTGCATAGGACCACGAAGGTACTTCCTCGTGACTTGAGTCCAAGCCGAGCACGATATGCGCTATTTCGTGGCAGACAGTGAAGCGCTGGCGCTCGTCAGTTTCTATGGAGTTCACTGTGATGATGTGCTTACCGTTTGGTTTGGTAACCGTATAGCCAGACTCCCCTTCGCCAAGCTCATCCTTCTTGACCTTGGCGTTAGCTGCTGTCACATAGGGGGACAAGTCTTCCCGGATGTTCGAAACATCGACATTCGCAACAAACGCTCTTGCTTTCTGTCTGACATCCGCCTCGTCCATATTCAGTCGTCCTCGTCGTCGAAGGCTTTTTTGATTCGAGCGATCAGCGTCGCGGGGTCAGGCCTCGCATTTCCCCGATGCCTAACTCCAGCTGCGGTCGAAAAAATATCGATGCTGATTGAGGGGTCATGTAGCACGAATTCAACAAGGTTTGGATCAGCGTCGGCATGGTCAACCAGCCACATCAAAAGCGCTGCATCTCTTTCTCCTGGTTTGAGAACCCTCAACAGCTTCGCAACCAAGTCTTGGGATGGGTTTGTCTTCTCGCCGGTCTCAAGACGGTGGATATAAGCATGATCAACTGACGACAGCTGGCCGATTTCACGCAGGGAAAGAGTTCTGCGTTCGCGTAGCGTCTTGAGGGCGACGCCTAGGCCTGTTTGCGGCATGAGTTCTGATCCTCGCGAATACGGGGGGGGAGAGAGCCAAGTCATCTGCTACCTCTCCGCATCTGGTTGATGTTCAAAGGCGTGCGCCGCATGCTAGTTGCACCGGTGTCCGTGTTCTGATACATTGTTGTCTAGCCAGACAACGGACGTAGGTTTTATAACTGCTCCAGATTGGATTGGCTCGACCTTCCCGTTGTCTGCATGAGCAACGTATTGTGCTACAGCAGGTGGTCTTTGACAACCCACCCAGCCTAGCAGCTGGGGCTTTGACAGTTCCACTGTAGGAGATCCATCATGGCAGGCAAGAATCAGCATGTTGTCCCTCACCAGGACGGCTGGGCCGTCAAGGGCGCCGGCAATCAGCGGGCAACCTCGGTGCACGACACGCAGCAACAGGCGATCGACGCAGCGAGGGACATTGCACGCAACCAGCAGTCCGAACTCGTCATCCATCGTCCGGATGGCCGTATCCGTGACAAGGATAGCCACGGCAACGACTCCTTCCCGCCGAAGGGCTGAAGTGCCATGACGGGTATCCCTACCTACCATGTGCTTGCCTTGTCAGGGGGCGGTTATCGCAGCCTGTACACGGCGACAGTTCTTGCCGAACTCGAAACTGTGCTGGGCCGTCCTATTGCTTCGCACTTTGATCTGATTTGCGGCACATCAGCAGGAGGGATGCTGGCTTTGGGGCTGGCTGCGGAAATTCCGGCCCAAGAGCTTAAAGCACTGTTTGAAGACGAAGGCAGCCGCATCTTTGGTTGCCGCAGCCTTCCACGGCGGCTGCTGGGATTCTGGCTGACCGCAAAGCATGACTCGGCGGGACTTCGGGAAGTGCTGACCGAACGCTTCCAAGGGACCACGATAGGCGACCTGAAGCATCGTGTTCTCGTGCCGGCAGTCAACTATTCGACGGGGCGCGGGCAATTCTTCAAGACACCTCACCATCCTTCGTTTGAGTTGGATCACCGCATGAGGATCATCGATGTTGCGTTGGCGACCGCCGCCGCGCCCGTCTACTTTCCTTTGGAGCGCAACGACCGCGGTGTCTTCGCGGACGGGGGGCTTGTGGGCAACGCGCCCGGCCTGTTCGGATTGCACGAAGTCAATACGTTCCTGGCACCAAAGCAGAACGCGCTGGTTCGGGTTCTCTCCATCGGCACGATGACGATCGGCGCGACCGTTCGCGGTGGCGCTAGCCTTGACCGCGGGTTCGGCAAGTGGCGCGGGGGACTCTTCGACCTCGTGATCTCCGCTCAGGAATCTTCGGTGGACTACATGCTGCGGCAGTTGTTGGGAAGCGACTACTTTCAGATCGATGACAAGGCGACGCCGGATCAAAGCAAGGATGTGAAGGCACTGGATCGGGTTTCCATTGGCGCAACGAACACGCTCAAGGATCGCGGTAACCACGCGGCGCAGCGCGCGCTCGGCGATCCTCTTTTCCAACCGTTTAGAGCGCATCAGGCCGGCGCACCAACCTTTTATCACGGCCCCAATAAGAATGTTCCGGAGGCCGCATGCTGAACCTCAGCCCGCTTTTCTTCACCACCGTTGATGACGAATCCTGCATGCATGACGAGTTGGATCTGACGCCTGAACAACGCGTCTGGATTGCCAGCGCACGCGCGAGTGTCCGGGACTGCCTGCGCACAGGCATCCCTCGAGTGCTGAAGGCAAGCGGATACACGGAAGAGGTGCCGCAACCGCGCTTCTTCACGCAAGGGTCGTGGGCGTACAAAACGTTGAACTCCCCGGCACAACGACCGCAGCAGGCGGATGTCGATGACGGCTGCTATCTGCCAATGAGTTTCGTCTCACAGACGAAGCGTCCGAGCACCGCAACGACGGTCTTCTTCTCCGCTGCGGAAGAAGCCTTGAGGCCGCTGGTTGAGGAAAAGCAGTGGAAGCTCGTCACCGACAAGCCGACTTGCATCCGTATCGTCATTTCAACGCATGCCCACATTGACATCCCGCTGTACGCGATCCCCGACCAAGAATTCGTGAGTCTGGCAGAGGCCTCGATGAGGCGATATGGCTATGACTCGGTGATGGACGCAGTGATTAAGGCGGAGAGGGATGCATGGACGGCGTTGCCTCGCGACAAAGTGCTCCTGGCTCATCGTGAATGCAACTGGATGCCCTCCGACCCCAGGCCCGTGAAAGAGTGGTTTCTGGGCGAAGTGGATGCCAAGGGGGAGCAGTTCCGCCGCGTCGTTCGTTACTTGAAGGCGTTCCGCGATTGGAGGTGGGCCAGCGGTGGGCCCGCTTCCATTCTGTTGATGGCGGCTGCCGCGCCGCTTTTTGAAAAGCGTGATCGGCGTGACGACATCGCCTTATTGGATGTCGTCGCTGCCCTTCCAGCCCGGTTGCGTGGCGGAGTGAACAACCCTGTGGATGACTCCGAATCGCTCACGGAGCGACTTGGCCAAGCGGGTGTCGAAGAGGCGGCAAAGGCGTTCGAAGAATTTGAGAAAGTGCTTCGCGGAGCAACCGGTGCCGGCAGTCCTTCACAGGCTTGTATCTGGGTGCAAGGCCAGTTCGGCCCGCGCTTTCCGAACGAGCCGGATCGGGTCAAGGTGGTATCTGTCGCCGCCACCATTGCCGCAGCTCCCGCAACAGCCGGCCCGAGCGAACTTGTTGGGCGAACTAAGGCCGGATGAGTAGCGCCGCTGCGATCGCAGATGTGATCGACGCCTTCAAGCAGCGAGGCTTCGAGTTTGTTGGCAAGACGGATGACGGCTGGTTCACGCTGCGTGGGCGATTGTCCCAGCCCCAGGGGGACAAGGATTGTCCGTGCGAAGTCGAGCTTGACCCAACGTTCGTCGACTTGCCTCGCATTCGGCTGCTGGAGATCCCTCCTGACCTGCCCGCAGCGGTTCCCCATCTTGGCGCTGATGGCGGGATTTGCTATCTTGCCAAGGGCACGGTCGTTCTGGATATCTATGATCCCGTCGGACAGTCGCTGGCGTGCCTGCAACGCGCCGCTGTCGTGTTCGGACAGATCGTAAAAGGGGAGATGGTCGAAGATCTCGCGGAAGAGTTCTTCGCCTATTGGGATGGTTGGCTTTGTTTCGTGGACATGCAAGGTGAGGACTTAGGGCGACAGAAATGCATAGTCGCGCAGGCCAACGGGAATCCTTTGTGGTTTATCACCGACAACGAAGATCGAACAACTAAGAAGCTAAAGTCGCTCGGCTACCAAGCTACTGACAGAACGGTGCTGACTTACCGGGTAAAAACTGGTGCTCAACCCCGACCTTTGACCAACAGTTGGCCTCCTGAAACAGTTGGGGATATGTTGGCATGGCAAGGCAACCTTGACCCTCGGTGCCGGCGCAAGATTCACGAGCGCATCAAGGAGGGAAAAAGGAAACAGGCCAACGGCGTACTGATCGTCATCGAATCGCCGTTAATGACCTATGGCTTTGTGGTTCTCTATGACCACCAACGTCCGGTCCAGAAGAGCAAGCTCGCAGATCGCAGGGATCTGACCTATGGGTTGAAGGTAACGCCAATCTCAGTTGTCAGAATCGACGATCGATACCTTGCTCAGCGGAACATACCCAAGTCAAAGACGCTGGCAGGTAAAAAAATTGCGATAGTGGGTTGCGGAACGATCGGCGGATATCTGTCGGATATGCTGGTCAAGGCCGGGGCGGGAACATGCGGCGGAAAACTTACGCTCGTGGATTTCGATAGTCTTCTTCCGCAAAACATCGGGCGCCATCGCCTGGGATTCCCGGACCTCCTGTCGAACAAAGCAGAGGCCATGGCGAAAGAGCTTTGCCGCTTGGCGCCAGGTGCCGAGATTCGTGCACTCCCCGTGGATGTCAGGCAAGCCCAATTGGGAGAGCTGGACCTGCTCATAGATGCCACCGGGGAAGAATCCCTCGGGCATTGGCTGGCCGGCCGCTATCCGCCTCCGATGCCGATGCTTTCGGTCTGGATCGAGGGGCCGGGAACGGCTGTCCGTGCGCTCCTGAAGACCAACGCATCTGGTGCGTGTTATCGCTGCCTGTGGCATAGCAACAGGAGAGGCGAACTCCGCTCCACCGTTGATCCTCTTCCTGCCATATTGGCGGGGCATGGATGCGAGGGCTTGTACGTGCCATTCCCCGCTTCGGTGTCGGTGAACGCTGCCAGCCTAGGCGCTGAGGTGACCCTTGACTGGGTCAACGGCGTTTATTCCCCTGCGCTACGAACCAGGATGATCGGCGGCGCCTATCGACTTGCGACACCCGATTGCGATCCACTTCGGGATCGGGAGTGTCCCCTATGCAATTCATGAGTTCCTGGGCGACCGATGATAAAAGAACGCTGCTGCATTTCTCGCCGGCCACGATGGAGACGTTCTGTCTGCATGTTCAAGCCAGTGATTCCGACTGCGAAGCTGGTGGACTTCTGCTCGGTTCGGTTCATGGAGCCCATATGCTCATCGAGCAAGCGACGGTTCCTACGGCATGGGATAAACGGTTTCGCTTCCTGTTTGAGCGGATGCCATTTGGCCACGAAGCAATCGCTCTGTCTCGTTGGACGGCGAGTCAGGGAACCGTTCGATACTTGGGCGAATGGCACACCCATCCGGAAGACTATCCACAACCTTCTGGTCTCGATAGATCGGAATGGAACCTCTTATCAGCGAAGCGTCGGGACAAGAGACCTATGTTGTCTGTCATCGTTGGGCGAAAATCCATGTTTGTTGAATTAGTGCCGAGTTCAGGACGCGGTTCGGTGCTTACGCCTGTCGAATAGGGCACAAACCAATGGCGTACCGGCATTCCAGTCTCGATCAGATGTCCGGCAGGGGCACCGTCAGCGACCAGCTGGGCGATTTGATCGCCGTCATCGACGGACGAGACGATCTGATCTCAGAATGTTTGCAGGGTGCGGCCGAATTGCGCTGCTTCTTGCGCGAGAACACGCGTGCGTTGCTTGCAACGCACGCCTTCCACGACGCATTGGCTGGTCATCTGCCCGGTGATGTCGCGAGTCAAGCCGGCCTGCCTGATCTGCTGGCGAAGCTGCACACTATCGCGGACCTGGAGTAAGGGAAAATGGCATTCAACGATTTCGACATGAAGCGCATTGAGAAAGCGACGGATGCATTCCTCGCGAAGCGTCGGCCTCCTGCGCACATTCGTGCCGACCTCGACATCGGCTATCGCATTTCCGGGCAAAGCGTCGAGATACTCGAAATTCGTTCGCAATGGGATGATCGCAGCATTGTCCATCAGCACCCGATCGCCAAGGCAACCTATGTGCGTACCCAGAATCATTGGACGGTATTCTGGATGCGCGCGAGCCTCAAGTGGCAAAGCTACGAACCGGTGCCGACTGTCGCGTCCATCGGCGAATTCCTGCAAGTCGTCGATGCCGACGCGCATGGCTGCTTTTTCGGCTGACCAGCGATATGGCGACTATCCGTAGCCAGGAATCGCGGAGATGTCGCAGAGCCAATCCCGTTTTTTTGCTGACGTAAGATGATCGCATGTCCCGTCGCCAAAGCATCCAAACGCAGTCCGTAGCGCATCCGAGCATGTCGGAGGAAGTCGAAACCTACCTGAAGAGCGGGGGCCACGATCCGAAGTTCGAAGCCTGGCCGGGCAGCGGATTCTTCGACCGATCACAAAACGGAAGCAAGGAAATGCGCGAGGCGTTGGTCGCAGAAGTGCTGGCAAGAACGCAGGATCACCCTGCCACTGCGCTTCCCGACGATCTGGATATTCTCCAGTTCACACACCAGAAATTCAGCGGCATGGTGAAGGGGCTTTTCCCCAAAATTGAGCAGGCGATCGTCCTTGCCATGCTTGAACGCTCCGTGATATTCCTAACGCCAAGGAACATCGTCCCGGTTCTGCGGGAAATGCCTTGGCTCGGTACGGCATGGGACTTGGCCAACCTCTATCTGGCCAGCCACTCAGCGGAATTGCTGTCGGTTGAGGCTCAACCGATCCTTGGATTGAGCATCGAAACGACCTGCTACGTTTCGACAGACTATTTCCGCGCAGCAAATCCCTTCGACGATTTCGTCCTCCATGAAGCCGCTCATGTTTTCCACAACTGCAAACGCGAGACGCTGGGGCTGCCCCATTCACGGCATCGGGAATGGCTGCTCGAGATTGAGTATCGGAAGCGCGAAACATTTGCCTATGCCTGCGAGGCATACAGCCGCCTGCTCGAACTAGGGCGCGATTCAAAACATCGCCAAGACTTGTTGAGCGAATTGGCTGCAACCCCGCTGCCCAACGATGAACGCGTGGACGGTGCGGAGTATCTCGACATTCTTGCCGAAGCCGTAACCGCCAGAAATGGCTGGAAGCGCATCCTCGCGCGATGCTCCCCGTCCAGGGTTCGCAACCAGACAATTCCGACGCCTACATCGTAGTTCGTTTCCTCTACGTAGCGCCCCGTCGAGTCGTCAGCGACCGTAGCTGCTACAGGTAGCCGAAATGCGCCCGAAAAGTGCGCATTTCAAAAATCCAGAGGTGTTCCCCCCAGCCAAAATCGCCCCTTATGTGGTCTCTGGTTCGCATTCTCCTTGTGCTTTTCACCTGTACGACATTTTCTGCGTTCGCTGCGGAATTGGGTGTCGTCGGCCCGACCTATGAGATCGCGGAACCGGATTTGATCGAGGTCATCCAGGCCCGATTGAAGCAAATGGAAAAATCCGGTGAACTGGCGCGCAAGCAGACTGAATATCGCGACAAGGTGATCGGCGGCATCGAGGCGCCCAAGGTTGTTGCTGGCGTCAAGGCCACCGACGCACCCCGTACCTACCATGTCGATCCGACCTTGACCGTGGATCGGGATATTCGCAACGCGGAAGGCGCCTTGCTTTTCGCTCGCGGCATCAAGATCAATCCGTTCGATCATGTTTCTTTGACCCGAAAGCTGCTGTTTTTCGACGGGCGTGATAGTCGGCAGGTGGCCTTTGCCAAGCTTCGGCTGGGCGAGGGGGGCGGGAAGAACAAACCGATCCTGGTGGCCGGAGAACCCCTGAAACTGATGCGGGCCTGGAAGCAGGCGGTGTATTACGACCAAGGTGGATCGTTGGTTCGGCGACTGGGGATTCGCCAAGTGCCGGCGATCGTCAGCCAGGACGGCAAGAGATTGCGGATCGATGAAGTCCGCCCGTAGCCTCGCATTCGTTTCGGTCATTGTGCTCGGCGTGCTTTTCTTGCGCCCAGCCTTTGCTACGGCAACCTGTACCGGGCGGTTTGCCAATCCGATTACGGACATCTGCTGGAGCTGCCTGATGCCGCTCCGATTTGGCGGCCTCGATCTGGTTTCCCTCGATCAGGAAGACACTCCGAATCCTGGTGGATCTCCCGTCTGCCTCTGTCCATCGCAATTGCGTGTCGGCTTCAAGGTCAGCTTCTGGGAGCCGGTGCGGCGCGTGGATGTGGTGCGCCGTCCCTTCTGCATGACCAGTCTTGGTGGCATCGAACTCAATCCCGGCTTCGATGCGCCGCGCGGGTCCCGCTTCAGCCAGGACAGCACCGCGACATCGTCGTTTTATCAGGTGCATTGGTATGTCGATCCAATCATTTTCTGGCTCGAAGCGATCTTTGATAACGCCTGCCTGGAACAAAGTTCATTCGACGTGGCGTACCTCACCGAACTCGATCCCATGTGGAACGACGACGAACTGACCTTCATCTTCAATCCCGATGTTGCCTTGTTCGGCAATCTCCCGGCACGAGCCGCCTGTGCTGCGGATTGTGTCTCGGCAACCGCAGGTTTTCCATCGAACGCCTTGTTCTGGTGTGCCGGATGTCAGGGCAGCTTGTATCCACTCAACGGAAACGTGCAAGCGCATATCGGTGGGGTACAGGCTTCCAGCCTGGAAATGACGCGACTGATCGCCAAGATGCACCGCGAAGGTCTGATGTGGGCCGCCTCCGGCGAGGACGGCTTGTGCGGTTACTACCCGCAGCCGATCATGGACAAGACCGGCTACAAGTATCAGATGCTGTACCCGGTTCCGCAAACCGCGAAGATCGCCGGGAAGTGCTGCCAGCCCTTGGGGCGTTCGACGATCTTGTGGGGTGCCGGAAAGGAATATCCGTTTGAGGGCGAAGACTTCGCCTACATGGTGTTCCGCAAGCGCAACTGCTGCCAGGGAGCCTTCTGACGCCATGAACGGCTCTACGCGCACCTTTCCCGTCGCCATATGCCTTTGGGTTTGCATGGCTACTCAAGCCTGGGGACAGGCAGCGTTACCGACTGATTACGACATGCGACTGGCCAGGCAGCGCATGGAGGAAGCACTTGGCTCCGGCAAGCTGCCCAAGGACTTCGGTGCGCCTTCAGTCCCCAAGGTCGAGTCCTTGCCCAAGCCAGAGGCAAAGCAGGCCGATATTGCCAAGATCGCCGAAGGCTACCGCCAGTTTCCGGCCGCAAGCAATCGGCCGAACGCATCAGACTCGCCGGAGTTGATGATTTTTGTGTCCTTCTCGATGCCTCGGGAATCTCTGGAGCGAATCGTCATCCAGTCGGAAAAGTCGGGTGCGGTCCTGGTTTTACGTGGTTTCAAAGGCGATTCGATGGCACGGATGGGAGAGGAAATTGCCAAGCTGATCGGCAAGCGAAACGTCACTGCCATCATCCACCCACCGGCGTTCACCCAATTCAAGGTGACGCAGGTCCCGGCGCTGGTTCTGGCCAAACCAAGCCAGGCAACCCGGATTGGCACGGATGGCTGCGCGGCCCCGACGAGTTACATCAAGGTCGACGGCGATGTCACCCAGGACTACGCCCTTGATCTCATCGAGCGTCAGGCACCGACTTGGGCCGATGCGGCTCGACGGTTCTCGGTCAGGCTGGCGGGCCGCATGCCATGAGATTCCTCTGGCTACTCTATCTCGTCAGCGGAATAACGTCGGTATTTGCTCAGGGTTATGACGCCAGCACCGCCTTTGGCGATGGAAGGTCGCTCGGGTCAGGAGCGGTGGGCGGCGCATTTCAGGGAATCGGCACCGGTAATGCGACAACCATTATTCCGGGCTATGGCCAGAGCGCCAGCCAGACCCAGTATTTCCAAGGGGGAATGGGGCAGCTTTCCGGCCCCGGGGTTGCCAAGGTGACGGATTGTTCCAGCCAGGCTCCAGATGCGGACGCCTATCGACGGCAGGAGTGCGATGCCGTCAATTTCGTTGCCCGGAATCCCAGCGTCAGGCCCGCTTTCTCGATCGACCGGGCCACGGATCCTCTGATCAGTCGCGCCAACTCGATCGCCAGCAATCCCGCGCTGCAATTCACCGGAATCAACGTGGGTTCGAGCACGGAATCCTGCCGGGTGGTGACGGATACGACCCCCGCGACTTTTACGACGGAAATCTGCACCGAGTATCGGCCGGTGACCAGCAATTTGTGCACGACCGCGCGCCAGATCACGGTCGATCAGTATCACCTTTACCAGTGCGTCGAGCAGATGCAGACGCTGAGCAACGCAACGTGTTTCATCGGTCGGCAGATTTCGGTGAACACCGCCTACAACTACCAGTGCAACCAGACCGTTCAAGGCTACGAGACCTTGAGTTGTCGCCGCGGCGTCTCGGCGACAGTTGGTTTCGGTCAATGCACGCCCGGGGCATGGCTGGGCCGAACCGCATTCATGGACTGCAGCTGGTGTGTCGATCCCTATATGGCCATGAACATTTTCTGCGGAAGTGATGGCCACTCCTATGTCGTCGAACCATACCGTTCCTACGACGGTGTCAATCGCTACGACTACAACTGGATCGGCTATCCGTGGGATGGCAGCTATGGCCAGTTTCCGGTGGCGGTTGCCCCAGGCCAATCCGTCACCGATTACTACGTCAGCAATCTCGGTTTCGGTTGCAACCTGTACGTCTACTTCAGCGTCAGCTGCAACTCGACGACCTGCACGCCGTCCATGCGGAATGTGAGTTCCGGATGTAACTCCTCGGGTGGAACGGGTACTGGGGCTGCCTTGCAACTCCCCATGTCGAAGACGGTCGGCAGCTGGACATCGAATGAGTGCGCCACCTTGCAGCAGCGGGCAAGATGAGAAAGGCCATCCGATGCGTGCTGGTGGTTTTGCTCGTTGTCGGCGGGTATGCGTACGCGGGCGATTGCAGGCTGGAAAGTTCGAGCTGCGTGGATAGCACCGCAAGCAAGACGATATCGGGAGTCGTGGTGACGCTGACGGATGTCGGTGGCTGCTGGGAGTATCAGGATACCTACACCTGCATCAAGCCGAACTCGATCGACTACTGTTCAGCTTTGACGGCCGCAGGCTGTGGGCAGACCAGCTCGGTGTGTAGCGATACGGCATTCAATGGCACTTGCAATACCTACACCAAGACGTTCCGGTGCGGAAACAACCAGGGCACGCCCACCAATACAGTACGTCTCGACAACACCTATTCACTGGTCACGGATACGGCGAATACCAGTCAGTGCAGCAGCTATGCGCAAAACTCGCGATGCCGCCTGGCGTCGCATGCCTGCGTGGATTCCACCCCTTGCAAACTCGATTCCAGTGGGGCGACCGTCTGCCTGGCCGGTGTCACACCGCCAGCGGGCGGACTGAATTCCACGGCAACCTGTTGGAGCTACCAGGACGACTATTCCTGCATCGCCGAGAACCATGTCGACTATTGCGCAGCTATCAAGGCGACGCAAGGGTGCGCCTTGGTCAGCTCGACCTGCGACAGCTCGGCGTTTGATGGCTCCTGCAACCAATATACCCGTCGCTACCAGTGCACCAATGTCACGGCATCGACCGGTACGCCGACCGTGGTTGAACTCAACACGTCCTACACCATCCGATCCAACACGCTCGATACCAGTCAATGCGCCTCGCTCGCCAACAGTAGCAACTGCGTGCATGCGGCGACTACTTGTACCGACAGCACACCGTGCAAAACCATCAATGGCTTGCAAGTGTGCCTTTCGACGGTCTCTCCCTTGCCGACTGGGGCACAAAGCTCCGGAGATTCCTGCTGGACGAGATCTGAGGACTACACCTGTGCCGGCAGCACCCTGACAAACGATTGTCAGCCCTTGATCGATCGCGGGTGCACGCCAGTGTCCTCGCAGTGTGTTGATCCCTTGCCATCGGGTGGGTGCGACATGAGCGAGCGGACGTATTCTTGCCCGGCGTCGCCAGCAACCCAGAGCCAGCGCACCGTGTGCGACCAGCGGTCATTTTGCCAAGGTGGCGCCAACTGTTTTGACACCAGCAATCCTGCGGATCAGGATTTCGGCAAAGCCATGGCCTCCATGGAGGCAGCCCGCGAGGCCGGGGTTTATGGTGCCGATCAACGCCTGTTCAAGGGTACGGGCGAGCGATGCCGGAAGAAACTCTTCGGTCTGGTCGACTGCTGCAAGAAAGGCGGTGGTGGTGCGGCCAGGAGCAATCACAACCTGATGGCAGCCACCATGCAGGGTGTGATGATTGGTGGCCAGCTCGCCATCAACGCCGGCAGCAAGTACATGTTCGACTTCATGTACCCGGAATTCACCAGCTATGTCGAAGCCGGTGCGCAGGCCATGATTTCCTCCGAGGTACTCTTCACGCCGACGAATTTTCAGCCGTCTTTCACCTTCTACGGTCTGACATTTTCGACGGGGGTGGTGAGCAGTGGGCTGCTGGGCGGACCGATTTATTCGCTCGGGTCCTTGGGGAGCTTCAACCTGTACTTCGATCCCTATTCCATGGCGGCGGCCATCGCGCTGCAACTATTGTCGGAACTGCTTTCCTGCGAGCAATCTGAACAGCTTCTCGCGATGCATCGGGAGGCCAACCTTTGCGTGCATGTCGGATCGTACTGTTCGGCTCGGGTGCCCATTATCCGGACCTGTATTGAACAGACTCAGTCCTACTGCTGTTTCAACTCCCGCCTGGCCCGGATCATCAATGAGCAGGGCAGGAGCCAGGTCGGCAAAAGCTGGGGGAGCGGCGAGAACCCGGATTGCTCAGGCTTCACCACGGCTGAGTTCGAGCGCTTGGACTTTTCCCGGATAGATATGAGCGAATTCATCCAGGAAATATCGTCCAGCGTTCGCATTCCCAGTGCGAGCTCCTTCGGTCAGAACGTGCAAGGCACCGTCCAGCAGCGCGTAAACAGCTACTACAACCGATGAAACGATACCGGGCACTCGCAATGGCACTTTGTTTCTTTGCTCTGTTATCGAGTGAGGAGATCCTCGCGACCGAATTAAAGCAATATCTTCTGACTGCCATCGATGCGTCAAGCGGCCGATCCGATGGCGAATTGAGCGGCCCGATGGCCGACTTTTTCAAGGCGCAGACACGTTCATCGTTGCCGGTACGGGTTCAGGTCAGGACCATCAGGCACTTCTCTGCTGCGGGGTGTGCTCGATTGGAGGCCACTTTGTTGCAAGACGGCGTTCCCACGACCAATGGTCAGCAAATCCCTTTTGCAGTCCGCTATGAACTGAATCTGTGCCGTGATGGACGTCCGCCGACTGAGGGCATTGATCTCGACGCGGCATCACGGGCGCTGTCCCGCGATGTGCCTTCGCAATAGTGAGAGGATCCAGTTTTTATTGATAAACCATAGGGAGCACCTTGATGAACAAATCCGAGCTGGTCGAAGCGTTGGCAACAAAGGCTGAGCTTTCCAAGGCGGCCGCTGGTCGTGCCGTGGATGTACTGGTCGAAGAAATTGTGACCGCTGTCGCCAAGGGTGATTCGGTGACGCTGGTGGGCTTTGGTACATTCAAGTCGGCAGCGCGTGCGGCTCGCGAAGGCAAGAATCCGAAAACCGGCGAGAAAATCAAGATCGCTGCAACGACGGTGCCGAAGTTCTCTGCGGGCGCCACCTTCAAACAGGAAGTCGCCGGCAAAGCCAAAAAGAAGTAAGCCGTCAGGGTTGTGCCGTCACCGGAAAAGGAGCGGCATCAATAATTAACGATCGTTTAGTTTTTCTTGCATTAAGGACTAATGCAGGGCAAAATTCAACGATCGTTTATCTTTTTCGGGGAATCTATGGCAAACAGGGAAGTTGGTATCTCCTCTGTCGTCGAGCTCGGAGAGATTCTTCGGGCTGTTCGCAAGGAATCTGGACTGACTCAACGCGATGCCGCTGCGCTATGCAACGTCAGTCTGCCATTTCTTAATGGTCTGGAGCAAGGGAAGCCGACAGCCCAGATCGGAAAAGTTCTGTCCGTCTGCAGCCGGTTCGGTATTGACGTCAGGCTGAGATTGCCGGGTGAAGCGGCATGAGCGCTTTGATTGTCTCGGCCAATGGGATTCCAGTTGGAACCATTGAAATTGAAAATGGGCGGTGGAAGTTCGGCTACGCGGCTGAGTGGAAGGATTATGCACTCTCGCCCAATTTTCCGATCGCCACCCGAAAATTCGAAGACACTGCGGACGCCAAGCCGGTTGAGTGGTTCTTCGAGAACCTGTTGCCCGAAGGCCGACTGCGAGACCTGATCGCCTTTCGGGACAGAATCGACCCCCGAGATACGTGGGCGCTTCTGATTCGACACGGACAGGACACCGCAGGTGCGCTTTCGCTGATCCCCGAAGGGTTCGATGCGGCGATAGGGGAAATTCTGGTTCCACTCGCGCGAGAGGCGCTACAGGAAAAGATTGAGGAATCCAGGTCGCGCAATCTCCCTCTGATGGCGTCATGGGAGGAAATCCGCATGTCGCTGGCAGGTGCCCAGGAGAAACTGGGGCTGCGAATCGACGCCCATGGCGCAATGTTCCTGCCCGAAGGTTCGGCGCCATCGACCCATATCGTCAAGCCAGAGAACGCCAGCGCGGATTTTCCTCACTGCCCAGCGAACGAATTTTTCTGCATGCGCCTCGCCCATGAGCTGAAGGTTCCGGTACCTGCGGTTGGGTTACTGCATCTCCCCGAGCCACTTTATGTCATCGAACGGTTTGACCGGGCGCCATTGGATAAGAGCCCGGAGAAGGCGGCTGGCAGGGCATTCGGGCGGCTTCATCAGATAGACCTGTGCCAGGCGTTGGGTGTGGCGCCTTCAAAAAAATACGAGAGCGAGGGCGGCCTGGGTTTGCATCACTTGTTTGGAGTTCTTCGAGGCACGTTCATCGATCGCCCAATCGTGGCTGCCAATGCAGTTGTCCAGTGGGTTGCCTTCAATTATTTGATCGGCAACCTGGACGCTCACGCCAAGAACATTGCTTTCCTGATGCGGGGGCAGAAAGCGGCGGTGGCTCCGTTCTACGACATGCTCTGCGTAGAGGCGTATCTGCCAAGGCAGACCATGTCCATGTCCATCGCCGGGGAGAACAAGCCTGGCTGGGTTGAGGGGCCGCACTGGGATGCGATGGCCTATGAGGCCGGTGTAGCGCCAAGGCTGGTTCGCGGCGTCTTGTCGCGGATGAGCGCAGACCTGCCGGAAGCCATCTCCAAAATCATCGGAGACGAACGGCTGTTGCCGGTCGAGCGAGATTTTCTGAGAGAGAAAGTGCTGCCCGTCATTGAAGAGCGACGAGGGTTCGTCGCCGATGCGATCAAGTCTCGACAATCGACGATTGGAGAACTGCTAACCAGGAAGGAATTCGACCCGTCGGTAGCAGAACGTCTGACCAAGCTTTCCTGATTCCTGTCGGGAGGTATCAGGCGGCGGTCGCAACGGATTGCGAATCGACAGGTGCTTTCAGGTGGCGCCTATTCCATGCAGCAACAGATAAAGCCTCGGTTCGACCGATAGGCCCGGTCACATGACAATCCATGCACTCAACCATCCATCCGTTGATATCTACTTCGCTGGATTCAACATGCTGACTTCCGCAAAATGGGCACGATTCGAGAATGACCATGGCTCCTCCTGTTGTTTGTCATAAGTATAGTGGAATGTCGCAGATGTCCAGTGGCCGCAGGTGGATTGGACCGCACGGGGACGTACAGTCAGGCATGGTTGGTTTGAATTTCCAGCTTTTCCGTGCATCCATTCGTCTGTGTCACCTTCATGGGGAGATGGCTCTCCGTTCCGCCAGTGCGCCGTAATAGATCGATGTACCCAGCCAGGTCCTCGACATGAACATAGCGCCGCCGAGCTTGCAGAATGGTTGGAACGGGGAATATTCCCTTGCTGATCTGATTGTGTGCCGTTCGGAGGTTGATGCCGATTTCGCGAGCAGCCATGGAGAGTGGAAGCAGAGAACCGCCGTAGCGCAGGGACAGAATCTCCAGGCTATTTTTTGTGGTGACGTGGCTCATTTCAGACTCCATTTTGCGACATCGTGATCGTAGCAATGGAGGGACGGGGCCTGTGACTGAAATGCGACCGTAAAGTACGCATTTCGGGCGGCTCGCGTGATTTACTGTGTCCCAGCACCGATAATGGTGCCAAGGCTGCCACCCAGAATGCCGTCAAAAGCGCCACATGAAATGTAATACCCGCCAGTGACAGCAACTTGCCCCAATGCTGACCTTCGGCCCGTCACCTAATGAAAGGCGGGTACCAAAGTACAGCAGTTGTTCTAGAAATAGCGTTTATCCGCCGTAGCGGAAGCGGTTGAAGAAAGCGCATTGCCATGACGGTGGATAAACCTCGTTGGACGACGTGTCTACACGAAGGTCGACCAAAAGTTCATTAGAATAATGCATTCTGAATTGCCAACACGGACTTTGCTAGAAGGCCCCATGGCGCCACTGGTGGTGACCTTAATGAACCTCACCGACCAAAGGAGTCCAAATAGCGCGTCGCTGTTGAGGCCTCAAGCATGAACACGTTAGTTCTGCCCAGGGAGATGAAATTATTGAAAAGACGCGTCGCCACGATCGTGGTGTGGCCACGAACGGAGTCAACGTGATGATCGACTACTTCAGCGATCGTCAGAACGGTCCACGCACACGCACCGAGCAGGAGATTTTGCCCACGGTCTGGGCGGGCCTCGTGGCAACGGTACAGGCCTTGATCAATAGCGGCGCATTCGGCCTGCGTTTTCCCGAACGCTGCCCGGATGGACAAGCCACTTGCGGCGGCGATGCGGACGCGTTGGCGGCTTCCGTAAGCGCAGAAATGCCGGGTCTGGCTTGGCCGTTGGAGACCGTCTCCATTGACGGGGAGGGCTACTTTGCTGAGCGCCAGCCGTTCGCGCCGGACACCTTGCTCGTCTTGGACTTCATCGAGTTCGTTCACACATCAGTGGCAAAGCCGATCTCCGGGAAGTATCACGACTTCTTCAGTCATCACCACCTGACCTTCGACCAGGAAGCTGGGCAGGAGGACTTCCGCGCGACCGTCAATCGCATATTCGCGCGCAACGGGGTTGCGTTCGAGATGCTGCCCAATGGTCGAATTGAACGAGTGCTCCCGCCTGTGCTTGGCGAAGAGCTGAAACGAACGCTCTTCAATACGGGGGATCGCACGCTCGATAACATGCTGGACGAGTGCCGGGCCAAGTTTTCGGACCGCAATCCATTGGTGCGTCGCGAAGCGCTGGAGCGGTTGTGGGACGCATGGGAGCGTCTCAAATCACTCGCTGACCCGAGCGATAAGAAACGGTCGGTCAAGATCATCCTCGACGCGGTGACTTCTGTGCCGTCGCTGCGGGAGAGACTGGAGACAGAAGCGACAGAACTGAACTCCATTGGAAACAGTCACCTCATACGGCATTCGGAGATCAGCCAGGTGCCGGTGATCGATGTGGATCAGGTCGACTACCTGTTCCACCGCCTGTTCGCGATGATCCAGTTGATGCTGCGAAAGAAGTAGGAAGTCAACCTGGGAGAGACGCAATGCTTGAATGGTACCTGGAGGTAAATGCCCTGTTTCGGGCAATGCGTCAGAAAGCGATCGATGCACAAGGCCTCCTTGCGAGCGACGATAAAGCAGGGGCCAAGTTGATTAATGGCTATTTGAAAGCCGACTATCAACTGCTGCGCAAGCTGTGGACCGGCGCAGGGTTCCCTGAGCAAGACATGGGAAATCTTGGGAGGCATATCGGATTTGGCGACGCTAATGATTACGACGACATCCTTGCGCGCGATCTACCCCAGGTTGAGGTGAGGGCAGAAGCGCATGTGCGCGACGCGACGGGCACCAAACCGAGCATAGGCTTCGAGGAACTGCTGCATCCGGTTATCTTCGCGCATGCCTTCCAGCACTATGTGGACGGACACTACCGCGATGCCGTGTTGAACTCCGTCGTTGCAATCTTTGATCTGATGCGAGAGCGCACCGGCCTGGATCTCGACGGCGCGGCTCTAGCGACACAAGTGTTGAGCTTGGAAAAGCCGCACCTGATCCTCAGCGAACTCGACACGGAGTCGGGAAAAAATGACCAGAAGGGGTTCATGCAAATTTTGGTCGGAGCTTACCTTGGCATTCGCAATCCCAAGGCTCATTCGCTAAATCATGATCTCGACCCGGAGAAGGCCGCGCAGTATCTGATTTTCGCCAGCCTTCTAGCCCGGCGGATCTATGAAGCGAAAGACGCTCCGAAGACCTGAGTCGCGCCAGTTGCATCGGTGGTTATCGATACGACCGTGGGCCATTGGAACTCAGGCGATGTCCTGCGAAAGAATGCAGGCAGCGCAAAGAATCGAACACTTCGCAATGTGCTTCTGCACCAGGACTTTCTTAAGCGGAACAGGCCGCATCATCACAGGGGCACCCAATGGCAAGAATAAGAAAGATCGAGATCGCCAACTTCCGTGGCATCAAGCAACTGGCGTGGTGTCCATCGCCTGGCATCAATTGTCTGATCGGCACGGGCGATAGCGGAAAATCCACGGTGCTGGATGCGGTCGATCTGTGCATGGGCGCTAGGCGCAATGTCCAGATTTCCGACGCTGACTTCTTCGGCCTGGACATCACCGCTCCAATCAGCATCACGCTGACGCTGGGCGCGCTGGATGACAGCATGAGTGCGCTGGAAAGCTTCGGTGCGTTTCTGCGCGGCTATCACGCCGCCACGGGCATCGTCGAAGACGAGCCGTCCGCCGGTGCAGAGGTGGTTCTCTGCCTCAATCTGACCGTCGCCAGCGACCTGGAGCCATCCTGGACTCTCATCTCCGACCGCGCTTCCCAGCAAGGTCTGGTGAAGACACTCGCGTGGAAGGACCGTCTGGCCCTGGCGCCGACGCGGATCGGCGCGCTCGCTGACTACAACTTGGGCTGGCAGCGAGGCTCGGTCCTGAACCGCATCTCGGAGGAGCGCGCTGATGCCTCGGCAGCCCTCGTGAAGGCTGCGCGGGATGCGCGCGGCACCTTTGGCGATCAGGCCGAGCTGCAATTGGGAGAAGCGCTGGGGATCGTCGCTGCGACCGCGCAGGAACTCGGCGTCCACATCGGCGCGAAGGCGAGAGCACTGCTCGACTCGCATTCCGTGTCGTTCGGAGGCGGGACCATCTCCCTGCACAACGAGGGCGGCATCCCGCTTCGCAGTCTCGGGGTCGGGTCCACGCGCCTGTTGGTCGCTGGTCTACAGCGTAAGGCGGCCAGCCAAGCGTCGATCGTCCTTTCGGACGAACTGGAGTACGGCCTTGAGCCGCACCGCATTGCTCGGTTTCTCGGCTCTCTCGGAGCGAAGGAAGCGGCCCCGCTGCAGGCGTTTCTCACTACGCATTCGCCAGTGGCGCTCAGGGAGCTGTCGGGCGGCCAGCTCTTCGTACTGCGCCGCAGTCTCCATCGCCACGAGGCCCGCATGGTGGGCACCGATAACGACACCCAAAGCACCATTCGCCTCTATCCCGAGGCCTTTCTGGCTGGCTCCGTGATCGTGTGCGAAGGGGCCAGCGAGATCGGACTCCTGCGTGGCCTGGATTTGCACCGGGTCGAACACGGCGGCGTGTCCCTGGCAGCACAGGGCATTGCCATGGTCGATTGTGGCGGTGGCGAGCCCGAACGCCCCTATGCCCGCGCGGCCGCCTTCCAGTCATTAGGCTACAGGGTGATGGTGGTGCGGGATGACGATAAGAATCCCACGCCTGCCATCGAACAGGCATTTCTGCAGGCCGGTGGCGCGGTCGTCGCCTACCGCGCAGGACGCGCATTGGAGGACGAACTTTTTGGCAGCCTCACGCCGGTGGCCTGCCAGCACTTGATCAAATATGCCCACGACCTGCATGGCGACCTGATTCACGAACACCTGCGCACCGTCTCTAACAACACGCTGACCGTTCAGGCCGTCTGGGACGAAATCCAGAACACGCAAGCGCTGTCAGTGCCAAGCCGAGCCATGCTCGGGCAGGCGGCGCGCATACGCAAGGCCGGTTGGTTCAAGTCCATCTCTTGGATGGAGGACGTAGCACGGACCATCGTGGCGCCGGACTTGCCGCTATGCGATCCAGGCTTCAAGGCGCTGGTGGACCAGGTATCTGCGTGGGCTGCCCATGGGCCCCGCTGAAATCGACCTGCGCGCGATTGCCCGCGGTACCGTTACGGCACCGGCCGGGTGCGGCAAGACACAGTTGATCGCCCACGCCCTGGCCGCTCACCGAGGTCGCAAACCCATCCTCGTGCTCACGCACACGAATGCTGGCGTGGCGGCACTTCGTGGCCGGCTGGACCGTGCCGGTGTGCCGCACAGTGCCTATCGATTGAGCACCATCGACGGCTGGGCCATTCGGTTGATTGCGAGCTTTCCGGGTCGCAGCGGTCACGACCCGGACATCCTGCGGCTCGCCACGCCGGCGCGAGACTACCCGGCGATCCGCGAATTCGCCTGGAAGCTGTTGCAGGCCGGGCACGTCAGCGAGGTTCTGAAAGCGTCCTACACGCACCTCATTGTTGACGAGTACCAGGACTGTTCGGTGCCTCAGCACTATCTCATCTACTTTCTCTCGCTGATTCTGCCGGCCTGCGTGCTTGGCGATCCGATGCAGGGCATCTTCGGGTTCGGTGGCAACGCGTTGGCCAACTGGGAGCAGCAAGTGTGCGCGCATTTCCCGGTCGTGGCGGAACTGGCCACGCCGTGGCGGTGGCGCAGTGCCGGTGCGGAAGCACTCGGACAATGGCTGCTGGAGGTTCGCCGCCTGTTGGTGGCTGGTCAGTCGGTGGATCTGCGCACCGGGCCACCAGCACATGTGACGTGGGTTCAGACCATCCCGCCCAACGACCACCCGCAGCGACTGGCTGCCGCGCGGACGCTGCCGCCCACCGCCGACGGGCGCGTGCTGATCATCGCGGACAGCCGTAACCGTTCGAGCCAGCAGAACTTTGCAAGCCAGACGCCAGGGGCCTCGACCGTTGAGGCAGTTGATTTGCAAGACCTCATCGCCTTCGGTAATAGTTTCGATGTTGCGTCTGCGGGGGCCATGGGGCAGTTGCTTGCGCTGGCGCAAAGCGTCATGACCAACGTGGGTGTCGCAGAGCTGACACGGCGTCTGGAGTCGTTGGCCCGAGGAACCGCAAGGAATCCGCCGTCCGCAGCGGAGAGCTGTGCCTTGGCGTTCCAGCGCGCCCCCTGCATCGCCGCAGCCGCAACACTGCTGTCAGAGCTGCGTGAGATGCCGAACGTGCGCGTGCATCGGCCCGCCATTCTTTACGGCGTGCTCAAGGCGCTGCGTGGCGCTTCGGCAGGAAACGTCCCGCTTGCGGAGGCTGCTAGGCGCGTGCGCGAAGAGAACCGATTGTTGGGCCGCCCGTTGCCCAAGCGTGCAGTCGGCAGCACGCTGCTGCTCAAAGGGCTGGAGGCGGAAGTGGCGGTGGTGCTGAATACGGAGGGCATGAGCGCACAGCACTTATATGTGGCCATGACCCGCGGATCAATGAAGCTGGTTGTGTGTAGCGCCAGCCCCATATTGGGCTAAGTAGGAAGGGAAAATGGCAAGAGAGAACAAGTTTGCAAGCTCGGGCGGTGCAACAGAGACGCCCGCTGGAAAGCTCATGGAGACGATCGTCGAGGACGTGATCAAGGCGAAGGCGATGACCTTTGCTCAATGGCATGCCCTCAGCGCGAACCCATTGGTTCCACTTGCCATTCCGGTGTCGCAAGGCGGTCAGTATCCGGTCACGCAAGTCGGCGTGGACGCGGCTCACTTGCTGTCACAGCAAAACTGGAAATCACGCGAAGCCCTGCGCCAGACGATTGATCGGGAGGCCTTCATGAAGCTCTCGTTCCAGGCCATCGGGGACACGCTTCGCGACTGCCAATCGCGCCTTCCAACAGTACCGGACGGCCAGAATGAGCACGACGTGCTGCTCGGTGACGATTTTTATGCTGTGCTCGCCGACGACTACCAAGCGCGCTTGCAGCAACTGGCCGCCAGCGCGAGTCCCGACGTCGACCGGCATATCCCTTGCCATCTGTTTCACTCTGATCAGGCTGTGCCGGCATTCGCCGTGGGGCCAGTGCGGTTCCTGCCGAGAGCGGAGTGGCTCGATTCCTTTGTCAAGGACTCGGAGGTCCGCGAGCTCATCCGCCAGTTCGAGGCCCGTGAACTGGACATGGAGGAGTTGACCACTCGATCAGCTGCCACCGAGGGTGGCCGCCGTGCGTCGCATGCGTTGGACGTTCTGCGTACGCTGCGCCATTACAGCTGGGTAGCGACCATCCGGATGGAAGGGCATGAGCATGCGCGGTCTCATTTCAAAGCGTCGGTGGTGGTGGGACTTGCGATTGACGCAATCGGACTGAGGTTCCAGGTCGAGGATGCGCGACGATTTACGAAAGCCGGCCGGCAGCATCTTTTTGTAGAGGACCGGTTCGCGACCACGCTGGACGGCCGGATATTGCGTGGGTCGAGCGTACAGATGCCTGGCCTTGGCGGACGTCCGGGTGCGCTGGCTGCCAAGATGGCGGGCGAGCAATCCTTCCTGGATGCCGCCGGGTGCATCTTGCAGCACTACGTCGATGGACGGCGAAGCGGACATGCGCTGCATCTCGTCGAACGCTGGGCCAATGCGCTGTACTGGGTCGGTGAAGCTCGTCGCGAGGCTTCCGACTTCATGGCAGTGGTCAACTATGGCTGTGCCGCTGACGGGCTATCGGGCGCAGGCGGCAAGGCGAACGATATGAAAAGCTTCGCCGAGACTGCGCTCAGGCCTGAGGGGGAGACCGTGCCCGAGGGCGCGCTCACGGTGGATACCGCCGTCCACAAGGTCTATCGAGAAGGCCGCAACAAGCTCGCCCACGGCGAAATGTCGGGGCTGCTGGAGGATCTTGCAGAGCCGCGTGCAGTCGGCGAAGCGCTGCTGTCGGCGCTGTTCGATGTTGTGACGCCGGTGCTGGCTGATCTCTTGCAGTACGAACCGAACCTCCCGAAGCTCGATGAGAAGCTGGCCTATCGTCTGCTTGAGGCAAAACTGGCAGCGCGGAAAGTGATGACATGATCGTTACTTGCGAGGCTGGAAAGCCTCCGGAACGCGCCGCCAGTCGGTGGCCTCCAGCAGATCGCGGGACACGACGGTCTGGCCGTTGTCGGGCCTGCCTAACCGGCAGCATAGTGGCCGGTTGCTTCCATATTGCCTGCACCGAAACGCCCGAGATTAATCGTGTCGCCATTGCAGTATTATCAGTGGCGGATTCATTGGCGGGATTGGAGCAGCGTACGGACTGCACTATCCGTTTTGGCATTCGTGACGGTATCAGCGGGGTGAAAATCTCGTCGGTATTCACGTGCGCTTGATCTGCTGTCGGCTACTATTTCAACGCTTGAGAGCGGTTTCAGAACCAATAGTCTTGAATAGTCAGTACGAGATCAGTTTTTCGTCATCGCCCGGAAACCCGTATGAACACTAAGCATTCTTCTGGAGACGGTATCGGTGACGGTATTGAGAGGGGTAAATCTGATGAAACCCAATAATGGCAAGGCTTACAAGGCCATTGTAATAATCGAGTGGGAATGAGGTGTTTCTTGGTCTGAAAAATTTCCTCTTAAGTTTCAAAGACTTGCTAAGTCTCGATGACGACCTTCGATACATCATCAACGACACAGATTTTCGAAGACAAGCGATTGATATCGAAAGATATTGTACGTTTCCGCTCGTGGCCGAGATGTCTATACCACGCGAAGATTTGACGGTAAATCTGACGGTGGATTCTTCCTCGAAATATCAGCATCCGCATTTACCGTCACCTCTGTGTGGCCTCCGACGGTAAAACCAAACAAGCAAGAAGGACCTACAAATAGAGGCGCTTCAGAGAGCTTGAGCACTTTGTAGCGGCGTTCAGATCCATATTTACTGCGCGGTAAATATGGCTGTTTCTACAAATATCGGTGCGAACACGAAGCCGAGATTTCTCGACATTCCCGGGATCAATTACGTTCTTGAATTCGCCTTCAATTGAATAGCCCGGCATTGATCGAGCAGCGTTTCAAAGGGTTCGACGTCATCGAGAAACAAACCGTCATCGACCATGTGCTGATAGTCGGCAGCCAATTTGGCCAACGCGTTGTCATCAGGTACAAGCTGGAGCCCACCGGCGACGGCAACGTGATAGTCGATGACATCGCCATGCGCGTTCTTTTCTGCAAAGAACACGCTCTTGTGTTCGGCAACTGCGCGGGCGAGGGCTTTGTCCGCGATGGCTGCGTCGGCGAAGCCGGCGGCATCCAGTCGCGTCACGTCGTGCCAGTGACGCGCGAAGCGGTCACCACCCCGGAACTCGCCTTGCGCGCAGAAGACGTGAATCGCCGTGGCTTTCTCCCAGAAGGTGCGCTCGGCGCGCATGACCTGAGGTGTTGCGGTGGGAAACTCTACCCCCGGCAGATACGCGGCCGCATCGCAGCGGATGACGCGCGGTTCGCTGGGCTCGCCGGTCGAGCGGGCACCGAACTCCAACATGACGGCGGGCGCGACATAGCCGGTGCCGGTGACCAGCGGTGCATAGTCGACGAACACTTTGTCGCCCTCGGCCCGCACGGTTGCCGGTAGGCCATATTGCTCAAGGTCGTGCTTGAGACGTGACACGATCTCGGCGCTGACCCAGTCCGACAGGCGCGCACGAATCTCCTTGCGCCACTTCTTCTCCTGGCTCTTGCTGGCCGGCAGTGGCGCATCCGCATCGCCCACCAGATCGCTAGCGATGGCGCGGATGTCGTAGGTCAGGTCTACGTCTTCGGAGAAGCGCCGGATGACGCCGTAGGCCTTCGACAAGGACGTGCCGCCCTTGAATACCAGGTGGTCAGCATAGGGGCCGGCAAAGAGGTGCCGCAGTGACCAGACCACCCAGATGTCTTTTTCCAGCAGATGGGGCGGGAGGCCCGATGTGTTGGCTGCCGCGTCGAGTACGTCCAGGCGTTCGGCGGTGGAGAGCTGAAAGAACTCAGCCATGGGTCACCAGGGCACTGATCTCTTGGGCCATCCACGTTGGCAGGCGCGACCGCGCCGACACGACTTCTTTCAGCTCCGACGGCGGCAACTTGGTGCGCAGCTTCCGGATCGCTTCCCCGGCTTTTTCCGGGCCCAGCCAAGCCAGTGCACGCACTACTTCGCCGGCGGCCCGCCCAGGAAAGATCAGTTGCCAGATCGGCGCGTGCCGGAACTCGACCATCTGTGCGCCCAATTTCAAGCGGCGGCTGGGGCCGGACGTGAGATAGACAGCCCGCATCGGCACCTGCGTGGTCAGGCCCAGCGCGTTGGCGGCGGCGGCGCCGTGCGACACGATGATTTCCCCGCGCTGGTTCGCCAGGCCCTCTACCATCTTGACGGCCGAAGGTGCGCGGGTGCCAAAGCGGCTCTCGACGGGCAGGACATAGATGCCGCGGCCAGCGCGCAACAGGGCGCCGCGCTGTACCAGGCGGGACAACACTTGGTCTACGGCTGCGCGGCTGCCCAGGTGCAACAGTTCTTTTGCGATCAAAGGTGTGCCTTCCGGCAATCCGGCAGCGTGCTCAAGGACTTGTTTGGCGAGGGTTTGCATGGCGATATCTCCTAACTGGTAGAATTATGAGGCTACTTCTGACACTTTACAAGTCCTAAAGCTCGGGAGAGAAAAGTCGGCCGAAGAAAGACAAATCGGCCATGGCGCATCCCTTTGGTAAGTGGGTAACCGATCAGCCGCGCCACCGAAACCCGGGGCCGCAGGCAGGCTTCGATCAGTTGCCGCTTCGCTTCGGGATCGTAGCAACTGCGCCCGTCTCGCTTATGCCCAACAACCAACGGCCGAACCAGCTCTGTCGTGTTCTCTGTCATAGGTGCTCACGTCCTTCTACGTGGATACAATCATTCCAGCTTCGCTCTCTCAGCAACAGACGGGTTTATTGAGCGCTTACTCTCAATGCGGCGGTTGATCTCTGGAAGCATTTGTCAATGCCGATTGAAATCTGACACATTTTTCTGGATGTTGCCGATCTAAAACTGATACACCCCCGTTGCAGCAATCTTGCGATGGTGTGGCATCGTGGAGGGCGGGCCGTAGGCCCAACCGGAAGGATGCCACACCATCGCGGTGTTCATTTTGTGGCCGACGTTCTGGACTGAACCATGCCCGCTTGGCGTTGATTTTTGAGTCGGTAACTTTCACCCGCAATCGGCACAATGCGTGCGTGATGCAATAGCCGGTCAAGGAGCGCAGCGGTCAGTGTGGCATCCTGGGCGAAGGTCGCATCCCATTGGCCGAACGGGAGATTGCTGGTCACCATCAAGCTGCCTTTTTCATAGCGCGCGGCGATGACTTGGAAGAACAAGTTGGCTTGCTCGCGGGTCATCGGCAGGTAGCCGATTTCGTCAATGATGAGTAGCCGGTAATTGTTGACCGCCCGATGCATGACGCTTTTGAGCTGGTTCTGAATATGCGCGGCCGTCAATGCCAGCAATAGGTCGGCGGCGGTGGTGAAACGCGTCTTGATGCCCGCTTGCGCCGCCTTGTAGCCCAAGGCGATGGCCAAGTGCGTCTTGCCGACCCCCGAGGGACCGATAAGCACGACGTTCTCATGGCGCTCAACGAAGCCCAATCCCGCCAGTTCCTCGATCTGGCTACGTTTCACGCCTTGCGCAAACCCATAGTCAAACTCATCCAGCGTCTTAATGGCCGGAAAGCCCGCCAGTCGGGTGAGGAGGGTCTGCTTTCTGACGTTGCGTCCTGCCGCTTCGGCTTTGAGCAGATGCTCCAGGAAATCGCTGTAAGGCGTTTCGTGCTGGACCGCATCTTGCGTGGCCGCCGGATAGGTCTGCGCGATGAACGGTAGATTGAGGTTCTCACACAGCGTCAGCATTCGTTCGTGCTGGAGATTCATGCGACCACCCCGACTTCGTGACGACACTGCTCAAGCAATTGCTCGTAGACCGCGAGCGGATGTTGCGGCGGTGTCGCCAGCGCCAAGTGTTCAATGAGGATGACAGACCGTTCGACGACGGTGGCAATCCCCGTGTTCTGAGGCCGCGCGGCAGCGATGTCACCGCGCCAAGGCGTGGGCAGCGTTTGCAGACATTCCTCGGACAGGCGATCCACTGGACGCGCTTGCGTGGTCCCATGAATGCGTTGATTGGCGACCTCGGCAAGCCAGCGTCGGACTTCGCTGTTGGCGGTGACCACATCCAGACTCACGCCAGCCTGCGCCAGTTGTGCCACCAAGGGAACATAAAACGAGCGGCGCAGATAACCGTTAAAACGCTCGACCTTGCCCTTCGTCTTGGCGCGGTACGGACGGCATAGCTTGATCACGAAACCACAGTGCCGCGCGTAGTCAAGAAACCCCGCGTGAAAGCGGTGCTCGCCTTGCCCCGACGCATCGCGTTCCAACACCACGGTCTTCATGTTGTCATACAGCACGCGCTGGCAAATACCCCCAAAGGCGACGAAGGCGTCCTCATGGCAACGGATGAGCGTCTCTACTTTCATGTCGGTGACGAACTCAACGAAGCTTGCGCGACTAAAGCCCAAGGTCGCGCAGAACGCATACAGCGGATTCCTGCCTTTGCGAAACGCCACCCAATCGACTTGCATTTGCTCGCCCGGCGCGGTTTCAAATCGCACGACAGGATCGACTGGCAAACTCGGCCTCAGCCCTCGCATAAACGCACGCAGCTGACTCCCCTTGCCACTGTAGCCCAGCGCCGCGATCTCGCGCATGAGCACGCTCGCCGGTATCCAGCCAGGACGCGCCGCTAACTGCCGTTCCCTCAAATAGGTTTCGAACGGCGTGAGTTTGCCTGCCTTCAATTTGCGCCGCGGGTATCGCGGCAGATCCTCCGCCGCCAAGTGACTCCGCACGGTGTTCACCGCACATCCCACTTCCACGGCAATCTTGCGCAAGCTCATGCCGCGCTTCCTTAACAATTCAATTTCCACATACACCTCATTCGT